>PPYF01469453.1_pt1 | contig 35269 bp, 34 predicted proteins | sample 1559871 | NCBI WGS metagenome assembly PPYF01 (sample SAMN08240021, study PRJNA423297) | Human gut metagenome, whole genome shotgun sequencing project.
ACACCTGCTCAACACAGATACCAGACCCTTCAGGTCGCCTAATTCAATTAATGTCTAACTTTTGGGGTTCACTTCACAAAGCCTCCCGCGGCGTTTAAATAATCTAAAGCTTCCTTACTCACAGCACTCCGGACAAAGGTGCTCTATATTGTAATAAGGTGAAAAATCCTCTATCTCATCTGCATTTTCAGTTTTAATTCCGCTTTCGGGACACTCCCATGTGAGCGTGCCGTCATCCTTGAGAATAAAGAACGCGTAGTCCTCATCGTCAATGCCGGCCTCCTCAAAGCTGAGGGTTTCCTCATAGCCGCAGCGTTCACAGCGGTAATAAACCTTTTTTTCTTCTTTGTCGAATTTTATAACCTGCATATCTCCGCCGCATAATACACAGCGGTAAACGTCTTTAAGTCTTTTCATGTTTTTTCCTCCTTGATAAGCGACTATGTAATTTTTTCTATATTTGAATTATATCACATCTATTATTAAATGACAATAATTATTATTTACTTTTTTAATTTTTTTGCCAAAAAAGCAGGCATATATATTTTGCCTGCTTTTCCATGATTTATACAGTTAATTCAATTACATTTCCGTCGGGGTCCTCAGCGGTGCTTTCGTAATAGCCATCGCCTGTCGTTCTCGGCCCGCCGAGTATATTAAATCCGTCCGCCGCAAGCCTCTTTGTAAGGTAGTCGACTGCCTCTTTAGAGCCGAGGGAAAAAGCCAAGTGAACATATCCCTTCAAATACTGGTCCTGGGGTCTGCCGGCTATGTCCGGCCTGGACATAATCTCAAGCCTTGCCCCGTCCTCAAAGCTTAAAAAATATGTTTTCAGTCCTGTTTTTGGATTATGGTACATGTTACCGCTTGAAGCTTTGAAATATTTTTCATAAAAGCCCTTCAGCTCCTCAAGCCTGTTTGTATAAAGTGCTATATGCTCTATTCTCATAATTAAAATTGTACTATGTACTTTTCAACCTCCCAGCTGCTAACACTTGTAATGTATTCTTCCCATTCCTTTTCCTTGCCGATAAGGTACTGGTTTACAATATGCTCGCCGAGAGCGTCTTTAATAACCTCGTCTCTCTCGAATTCCTCAATAGCCTCAAAGAGCGAGCCGGGAAGGCTTTCAATCCCCCTTGACTTTCTCTCTCTTCTTGACATATCAAATATATTGTCGGAAATTTCAGCCGGAGGCGTCATTCCCTTTTCAATACCGTCAAGTCCTGCCGCAAGGCATACTGCCATAACAAGATATGGGTTGCATGAAGGATCCGGGCTTCTAAGCTCAACTCTCGTGCTGTTGCCCCTTGCAGTGGGTATTCTTATAAGCGCGCTTCTGTTTCCTGCCGACCATGCCACATAGCAGGGCGCCTCATAGCCTGGTACAAGCCTCTTATATGAGTTTACAAGGGGGTTTGTAATGGCGGCCATTCCCTTTACATGGGCAAGAATACCTGCGATAAAGCTGTAAGCCTCCTTGGAAAGCTTTTTATCTCCATCGGGGTCAAAGAAAACATTTTTTCCGTCCTTGAACAGGGACATATTCGTATGCATGCCGGAGCCGCTTATACCGTAAATGGGCTTAGGCATAAATGTGGCGTGAAGGCCGTTTTTCTGCGCAATTGTCTTAACCGCCATCTTAAATGTCATAATATTGTCCGCGGCTGTCAGCGCCTCCGCGTATTTGAAGTCGATTTCGTGCTGGCCTGCGGCTACCTCATGGTGAGAAGCCTCTATTTCAAAGCCCATTGTCTCAAGTGTGAGGCACGCCTCACGTCTTGTGCTTTCGCCGTGGTCAAGGGGACCGAGGTCAAAGTAACCAGCCTCATCGTTTGTCTTTGTGGTCGGTTTTCCCTCGTCATCGGTCTGGAAAAGGAAGAACTCAAGCTCAGGCCCTACATTAAAGGTATAACCCATATCAGCCGCCCTTTTAAGCACCTTTTTAAGAGCTCCTCTCGGGTCCCCGACAAAGGCTGTTCCATCGGGATTATGTACGTCGCAGATAAGCCTTGCTACCTTGCCGTGCTGCGGTCTCCAGGGGAGCACTGTAAATGTGTTGAGGTCGGGATACAGGTACTGGTCGGACTCCTCAATACGCACAAAGCCCTCAATTGAGCTTCCGTCAAGCATAATCTGATTATTGAGAGCCTTCTCAAGCTGTGAAGGCATAATAGCTACGTTTTTAAGCTGTCCGAAAATATCGGTAAACTGAAGTCTAATAAACTTAATGTCCTCGTCCTCAACGAGCTGGATAATATCTTCCTTTGTGTAATTGGGCATTATTAACACTCCTTAAATTTTATTACATTTTCACAAATTTTTCTGTTTATAAAGAAAAAGAGCAAAGTACTCCTGTATCAGTCAGGAAGCGCCTTTGCTCCACGTCGGCTATATTATAACTTACGTGGCGTATTCTGTCAATATACATTATAATGATAATTCATAGTTTTTTTGTATTGTGCAAATATAAAATATTTTTATGTCCGACGAAGAGTAAATTCAGTAAAATTTATCTATGCCAAAATATTAGATTTATTAATATTTCACCATTTCAAAAATTTTTGTTGACAGACGTATTTTTCAGGTGTATTATACACATCAACAAAAATAATTCAAATATTATTGACCAACTGCTATGATGAAGAGAAGTACCTCGGAGATTCTGTTCCAGTGAGCGGGTGACAGTGGAAAACCCGTATAAGAGGCCGAGCGAATAACACTTCGGAGCACTGAGCTGAACGCATTTTTTAATGCCACTAGGCAAGGCGTGTACGGCGCGTTAAGCCGTCGGGACTTGTCAGAGTCTTAAGGAGACTGTTTAAACAGTAAATTAGGTGGCACCGCGGATTTGCAGCTATTCGTCCTAAAAAATTTATAGGATATGAAGCTGCTTAATAATTCGGAGGTGCTTTTTATGTGTTCAATAATGGGTTTGACAACTAAAGCTTTAAGACAGGATGAATTTCAGGAGTTCTTTGACCGGACAATTTCCAGGGGGCCGGATATGTCCAGGGTAATCGAGACAAAATCGGGCTATCTCTGCTTCCACCGCCTTGCGATAATGGGGCTGACAGAAAGGGGTATGCAGCCCTTTATAATGGATGACAGCGCCGTTGTGTGCAACGGGGAAATATACTGCTTCCGCCCAATAAAAAAGAGGCTTGAAAAAAAATATACGTTCAAAAGCAATTCTGACTGCGAAATAATATTGCCGCTTTATAAGGAATGCGGTGTTGAAATGTTTAAGCAGCTTGACGCAGAGTTCGCGATGATTATTTACGACGGGGAAAAAGACAGCTATATTGCCGCAAGGGACCCCATAGGAATACGCCCGCTGTTCTACGGCTATCTGAAAAAGGACGGCTCAATAGCCTTTGCCAGCGAAGCCAAAAACCTTGTAGGGCTTGTTGACAGAGTATTCCCATTCCCTCCAGGCCATTACTGGGCCGACGGCGAGTTCGTACAGTACAGAGACCTTACGACGGTTAAGGAATACTGCCATGACGACCTTGAAACCGTATGTCAAAAAATCCATGATAAGCTGGAGCTTGGCATCAAAAAAAGGCTTGACGCCGACGCACCCCTTGGCTTTCTTTTAAGCGGCGGCCTTGACAGCTCACTGGTATGCGCCGTTGCCGCACAAATACTTGACAAGCCGATTAAAACCTTTGCTATAGGCATGGACGTGGACCCCATAGACCTTAAATACGCCAGAGAGGTTGCCGATTATATCGGAAGCGACCATACCGAGGTTATAATTACGAAGGAGGATGTTCTGAGTTCCCTTGAGGAGGTAATCGCGGCCATCGGCACCTATGACATAACGACTATAAGGGCCAGCATGGGCATGTATCTTGTATGCAAATATATCCATGAGAACACCGACGTCAGGGTTCTGCTGACAGGCGAGATTTCAGACGAGCTTTTCGGCTATAAGTATACGGACTTTGCCCCAAGCGCCGAGGAATTTCAAAAAGAGTCCAAGAAAAGGATTGACGAGATTTATATGTACGACGTGCTCCGCGCCGACAGGAGCATTTCCGTAAACTCCATCGAGGCAAGGGTGCCCTTCGGCGACCTGGACTTTGTGGATTATGTAATGAAAATAGACCCAGAAATGAAGCTGAACAAATACAATAAGGGTAAATACCTGCTGCGCCATGCCTTTGAGGGCGGGCTGCTTCCAGACGATATATTATACAGGGAAAAGGCGGCGTTTTCCGATGCTGTCGGCCACTCGCTGGTGGACGATATAAAGGAATACGCCGAGGAATTATATACGGACAGCCAGTTTGAGGAGGGCTGCAAAAAATATGATTTCGCAAGGCCCTTTACTAAGGAATCGCTCCTCTACAGGGAAATTTTCGAGAAATACTATCCCGGCCAAGCGGAGATGGTTAAGGATTTCTGGATGCCGAATAAAAGCTGGGAGGGCTGTGATGTAAGCGACCCTTCGGCGAGAGTATTGGCAAACTACGGCGCAAGCGGAATGTAAATAGCTCTTGCAATTTTTAAAACATCTGTTATACTGAATACATTATAAAAAGGGAATGAATGTCTCCCTCGGAATTATCCGGAACCGCTATTTTAGCTGATGACTTCTGCTTTTAGGCAGAGTTGTCAGCTTTTTTATTTAAAGGAGGTATTTATGTTACTGTCACTTGCTTATATTTTTATTTTTGGCCTTGCGCTGGCGGCCCTATGCGAAAAAATAAGGCTGCCGCGTATACTTGGAATGCTTGCCACTGGTATTATTCTGGGTCCCTATGTCTTTAATTTGCTGGACAGCTCCATACTTGGCATATCGTCCGAGCTTAGACGGATAGCCCTTATAATAATACTTATAAAAGCCGGTCTTTCCTTAGATATTGCAGACCTCAAAAAAATCGGCAGACCTGCGCTTCTCATGGCTTTTCTGCCAGCCTGCTTTGAGATTTTGGGCTATACCCTGTTTGCGCCCTCACTGCTTGGCGTAACTCCGCTTGAGGCCGCGCTTATGGGCTCCGTACTGGCGGCTGTTTCCCCCGCCGTTGTGGTTCCGAAAATGGTCAGGCTGATTGACAGCGGTTACGGCGTAAAGGAGGGCATACCTCAGCTTATACTTGCCGGGGCTTCCCTTGACGACGTTTTTGTTATAGTTGTTTTTTCAACTTTTACCGGCCTTGTGCAGGGCGAAAGCGTGTCCGCCCTAAGCTTTGGAAAAATTCCGGTGTCTATTGCCTCCGGCCTTGCTGTAGGCGCTGTTTTTGGACTTTTGCTTTCCTGGTTTTTTGAGCTGTGCTTCAAAAACGGGCGTTACATACGCAACAGTACGAAAACTGTAATTGTACTTGGCATATCCTTTCTTCTCGTTTCAATGGAGGATGCTCTTAAGGGAATTTGGCCCGTGTCCGGGCTGTTGGCTGTAATGGGAATGGCGGTTATTCTTAAGCTGAAATGCATACCGTCCGTTTCCTCCCGTCTTTCACAAAAATTCTCCAAGCTTTGGATTGCGGCGGAAGTTATTCTGTTTGTTCTTGTAGGAGCAGCTGTGGATATTCGCTATGCCGCGTCTGCCGGGCTGGGCGTTGTGGCCATGATTTTTGCCGCGCTCCTTTTTCGTACCGCCGGGGTTTTTGTATGTCTGCTTAAAACCAAGCTCTCGGTCAAGGAAAGGCTGTTTTGCATGATAGCCTATCTTCCAAAGGCCACAGTGCAGGCTGCTATAGGCTCCGTTCCCCTTTCCCTTGGGCTTCCGTGCGGAAAGCTTGTGCTTACCGTAGCAGTCACAGCTATAATAATTACAGCTCCCCTTGGTGCCTTTGGAATGGACTTAACCTATAAAAGGCTGCTTAGACCGAAATAAAAGGTGGAAAATTTTTAACTCTTTTATAAATTCGTTGACAGCCGTTTTCACAGTGATATAATAAATACAATGACACAAGGGTGTGTAAAACAGCGCACCCTTGTGTTTTTTATTGACATAATATTTTGACAGGAGGCATTCACATGAAAGACATAATAAAAGTATCAACAGTAGCGTTTAACGCCAAATGGGGAGACAAGGATACCAATCTCAACCGTATGCTCGGCTATATGGAGGCAGCCGCGGCGGAGGGCTCAAACCTTGTCGTTTTTCCTGAAATGGCCCTTACCGGCTACGATGATGAAGAGGATAAGGCCAAGCCTGAAAAAATGCAGAGCAGGCTTGCGGAGACCGTACCAGGCCCTTCATCCAAGGCTATAGCCGAAATGTCCAAAAAATTAGGTATTTACGTTGCATTCGGCATGCCCGAAAGGGACGCCGAGGACCCTTCGATTATATATAATTCCGCATGCGTATGCGGTCCCGAGGGCGTAATAGGCGCCTACAGAAAAATTCACCTGCCCTATCCCGAACCCCACTGGGCTTCAAGGGGAAATAAGCCCTTTATTTTTGACACACCCTGGGGGCCTGTCGGCCTTGCGATATGCTATGACTCCTATTGTTTTCAGGAGCTTATGCGTTACTACGCCGCCAAGGGCTGCCGTCTTTATATCAACTGTACTGCCCTTGCAAAATGCCACGGCATTGCTCTTGGCTCCACCACGCTTGAGGCCGGCTGTATAACCAATCAGATTTACATAGTTTCCTCAAACCTTGCCGGAACCGACCTTTACAATGTATTCTGGGGCGGCTCAAGCATAATCGGCCCCAGCACAAATTTCTGGGAGGCCGAATACTTTGCGGGCTATCCCTTCACCGACCCTAGGGCCATACAGAACAAAATGTATACGGCAACGCTGGATCTTACCCTTGCAACAAGGGAAAAATTTGAACCCAATCCTCTTATTGACGGAGCGACGGATTTCAGGCCGGCAATTTATAAGGAGCTTTACGAGGAGCTTTTGAAGGACCCAAAATTTAAGGAATAAAAAAGGGGGGGGAGCTGAAAGGCTCCTTTTTTTATTCCTAATTTTGTGTTTTTTCGGAAAACGATTGACGCTTTGGGTTCCAATTTGAGTTGGTGCAAATCGAGAGTTGTTGTATTTGCGAGGGGGACAACCTCAGTGTAAGCTTTCCCAGTTTAGTGCACCTACAGGGAGGGGCATCTCAGTGTTGCGAAGCCCGAAGCCCCTCCCTGTAACCCTCCCCTTTGGGCAGACGCTTTTTATATAGCCAATAAGGAAAAATAAGTGTTTGGTATAAACAACAAATATAAAGGCATAAATTCAATTCTATTTTATGAAGGTAACGGAGGCGTTGCCCGAAAGGGTTGGGGTGCAGGGGAAGGGACAACGGGCTTCGCAACTCTGAGTGGTCCCTTCCCCGCTAGTGCAACAAATTACGAAATAATTATTTAATTTTCTATAATATAATTTTCTAAAGCAAATTCAAGTAAAATACCTATAAGATGGTTTCGGCTTTGGTCTGTCTGCCTTAAAATCTCCTCTATACTTTCCATTGTTTCTTTCTTTATCCTAATTGAAGTTACGGCATACCCATCATCGCCTTTTGGTTTTTTAATTTTTGGACCTATTAATAATCGACTGTTGTCCATAAAATCACTCCTTATATTAGGTATTCTATATGTATTTTACAACAAAATATATACTATAGTTTTATAACATATTTTTATGTTATAAATTCAATATCGATATGACTTAATACTACAGGCACAAAAAACAATAGATTTTAAGCACTTAGGCCTTACTATAGACCTTGAAACCCACAAAAAACTAAAGCTTTTATCCGAATACGAGGGACGGACAATCAGCGGCGAGATCCTTACTTTAATCCGCATGGCCATCTTTAAGCATGAAAAAAAATACGGCAAATTAGAATAACCCCAAAACAAAAAGCGCGGATTTCTCCGCGCTTTAATTATCAGCATTTAATTACAGGGAACCTATCGGGAAGCACAATGCCGGCTCTCTTTCTGATAGCCTCGGCATGCTCCTTAGCCTCTTCAAGTATAGCCTTTTCGTCAAGGGTAAGTATTACTCTGTCCTTCATTACCCACTCGCCGTTGCACATTACGGATTCCACATTGGACTCGTGCATCGCTGTCACAATATTTGCAATAGGGTCATGCAGAGGAAGCATGGCGGCCGAATCAGGATTTATTATGATAAGGTCGGCCTTCATTCCCGGCTTAAGCGCGCCTATTTCGTCCTCCCAAAGGAGCGCCCTCGCGCCGTTTGTAGTTGCCATCGTAATAATTTCCTCGGCCTTTACAACAGTGGGGTCAAGCCTCCAGCCCTTATGTATAAGCGATGTCACATACATCTCGTCAATCATTGTCATACGGTTGTTCGCTGAAGCTCCGTCTGTTCCAATAGAAACGCAAATGCCCTTTTTAAGCATTTTGGGAACCTTCGCGAAGCCGAGCACCCTCATTGCCGAAGCCGGGTTATGGGAAACCTTAACGTCGTATTCCTTAAACATGTCGATTTCCTCATCTGTAAGCCAAACGGTGTGAACTGCCAGAAGATTTTTGTCCAGCACCCCAAGGTTTCTCAAATGCGTAACTGTCGGCACGCCCTTTGTCTCCTTAACGTATTCAACCTCGGCCTTTGCCTCGGCAACGTGCATATGTATGCCTACGTTGTATTTATCAGCCAGCTCCTTTGTGCCAAGCACAAGCTCGTCGGAATCGTTGAACAGCGTCCTTAGGCCAAACCATACCTTTACACGTCCGTCGTATGTATTGTTCCAGTCCTTTAAATCCTGCTCCTGTACGTCAAGCTCCTCCTTAGTTGAGCGTCTCCATACCGGAGGAAGGTTGTCGCCGAAGTCCATTGAGGATTTTGCCAGAATACCCCTTATACCCGACTGGGCAACAGCCTTGCACATGCTGGGCACAAACTGTCCGCCCGGCTCGGCTATTGTCGTTACTCCCGAACGTATCTGTTCAACAAGGCAGAGCAGTGTTGAAACATATGAATCCTCCGGCGTCATGCTTGACTCATAGGGGAAAGTGCGCTCTGTAAGCCATGTAAGCAGGTCGACATCGTCTCCCATGCCTCTTTCAAGCTGCTGGGACGTATGCACATGGGTATTTATAAGGCCGGGCATAACGATTTTGCCCTTGGCGTCAATCACCTTAGTATCAGGGAAAATCTCGTTTTCATCAATTTTTCCCACAGCCTTTATTTTATCATCAACAATAAGAACACCGCCGTTTTCAAATACCTGTTTGTCGTCGTTCATTGATATTATGTAGGCGTTCTTAATGTATGTTCTCTTTTCTCTCATAGCTATACCTTCCTTGTAAATTATTTAACCGATATAACGGGTTCAATTACCCTTCCGTTAATTACGTCAACAAGCCCCTTGTCCGTAATGCCGTAAAACGGAATGAAAATAAGCGTAATAAAGGCAAGCGTCATGTAAGGCGAGCCCATAGTACAGCCCTTAGCGTGGAGGTCCTCCTGCATTTCCTTAAGTATCATTGCGCTTTCCTCTCCGCTTAAATCTGTAAGCAGGCCGCAAATTGGAAGCGGAAGCTCATACTTAATCTTTCCGTCCTCAGCTATAACGATACCGCCGTTAAGCTCCTGTATGCGGTTTACAGCCACAGCCATATCGTCCGCGCCGGAACCGACAACAGTTACGTTATGGTGGTCATGGCCTACTGATGTTGCTATTGCGCCCTTGGATATTCCAAAGCCCTTTATGAAGGATTTTCCGATGCTGCCGCCCTTGCCGTAGCGCTCTATACAGGCTATGCGGAGAATATCCTCGGCTGTGTCAGGCTCGATAACGCCGTCCTTAACGTCAAGCTCAGCCTCAAGGGCGTCTGTAAGCAGAGACGTCGGCTTAGCGCCGATTACCCTTACTGTAGCCTTGGAAGCGGATTTATCAACGCTTATAACAAGGTCGTCCGGAGTGATTTCCTTGCTGAACTTAACTGTATTGAGCATAACGGATGAAAATTCGGGCTTTTTATACTCAATAAGGCATCTTCCGTTTTCAACCACGCATTCCCCGTTGGATATTACGCTGTCAACCGTACAGTTTTCCAGGTCTGAAAGGAATACGATATCAGCGCATTTTCCGGGTGCGATTGAGCCGTATTTATTGTCAACCTTAAGGCTTTCAGCCGGGTTCAAGGTAACCATCTGAATAGCTGCAACAGGGTCAACGCCTGCCTTAATGGCGCGTCTTACCTTGTAGTCAAGGTGTCCCTTTTCATGTATGTGGAGCATATCTATGTCGTCGCTTACGAGGGCGCAGTGTCTAGTATCAACATGATTTTCAGTAATCATCTTTATGCACTGGTCAAGGTCCTGAGCCGCGCTTCCCTCACGTATAAGCACACGCAGTCCTGACCTGAGCTTTCCGAGAGCTTCTTCCTTATTCGTGCTTTCATGGTCGCTGCGGATACCTGTTGAGGCGTATGCGTTAAGCGGTGCGCCGTAAAGCTCGGGAGCATGTCCCTCTGCCGTCTTGCCAAGCTTTTCAGCAAGCTCAAGCATCCATGCGGAGGCCGGACTCTTATTGATTATAGGCGGATAAAGCACCTCGGCAAGTCCTACCGCATGTGGGCCGTTAAGAAGCTTTTCAATCATTTCAGGATAAAGCGCAGCCCCAATTGTCTGAAGCTCGCCCTCCTCGCTCATAAAGGCGGGTACAGGGTGAAGAAGCTTAACGGGAAGCCCCTCTGACTCCTTGAAAATCTCATTTATGCCGTCCTCACCGGCAACAATGGCGATTTCCATAAGGTCTGTGGCCACAGCCGTTGTACCGTGGCTTACAAGCATACGGCTGAACTCCGTAAATGTAAGCATACTGCTTTCAAAATGTATATGTGCGTCAATAAAGCCGGGAACCATTATTTTTCCCGCCGCGTCAATTACCCTTGTGTTTTCTCCTATTGTCTTTTCCCCAAGAGGTCCGACAGCGGCAATTACCTTGTCGGCCACCGCAATGTCAGCTTCATAAATTTCCCCTGTGTGGACATTAAGCAGTCTGCCGTTTTTAATAACCATATCGGCCGCGGCGTTTCCAAGCGCTACATCAATAACGTGATTGTTCATATTTTCTGCCTCCTTAAATTATAATATCTTTCCGGGGTATTCTCCGGTGGTTTTCTTATCATGGTAAACGATTTTTCCGCCGACAATTACGTATTCAATGCCGTCGCACATCTGCACGGGGTCGGAATAGGTCGGAGTATCGTTAAGCCTGTCATAATCAAATAGCACAAGATCGGCGTCATAGCCGTCCTTTATTTTTCCCTTGCCCTCAAGGTGCGCCCTTTCGGCAACAAAGCCTGTTATTTTATGTATCATTTCAGGAAGTGTAAACAGCTTTTTCTCCTTATGGTAGTATCTGATAGCCTTAGGGAATGTGGCGAATGTTCTGGGGTGCGTTTTCTCCTCAAGGGTTCTGCACGTTCCGTCGGTTCCGACACATACGTTGGGGTCGGTAATTATTCTTACCATATCCTCCTCGCCCATTGTGAAGTAAATTCCATTGGCCTTGCCTCCGTTTGCTATAAGCAGGTCAAAGTAAGTGTCAAAGGGGTCCTTTTGAAGCTCCCTGGCGTATTCGGCTACAAACCTTCCGTCGGCCTCCTTCACCTCCGGACATCCAGCGATAAATATATTCTCAAAACCGCCAGCATTCAGATAGAAGTTATCGTAGCCGCAGTTTACATCCTGCATTTCCTCTTTAATTTTAGCCCTTGTCTCAGGGCTTTTAAGGGCCTCCACCATGCCGTCCACTCCGTTTTTCTCAAAATATTTCGGAGGTATACATATGTTTAAGTCCGTCATGTTGGCCTCATATGGGTACTGGTCAGCCGTTACAAGCATACCCGAGGCGTTGGCCTCGTCAATGAGTCGTATCGTCTCCTTTGTGGCGCCCCAGTAGGGCCTTCCTGCAACCTTGTGATGGGAAATCCATACGGGAACTCCGGCGCGCCTTCCAATCTCAATGGCTTCCTTTACGGCCTCAACAACATTTATTGATTCGCTTCTCATATGCGTGGCGTAAAATCCGCCGTATTCCTTTACAACTGAGGCCAACTCCGCCAGCTCGTCCGTATCAGCATAGCAGCCGGGCGCGTAAATAAGCCCTGAGCTTAAGCCAGCGGCTCCGCACTCCATAGCTATTTTAACCTGCCTTTTCATTTCCGCCATTTCTGTGTCGGTGGGCTTTCTGTTGGCGTAGCCCATGACCGCCGCGCGCAGAGTACTGTGGCCTATAAGTATTTTCATGTTGCCCATTTTAGGCACAGCCTTAGCGTACTCAAAATATTCCTTAGCTGTTTTCCACTGGCTCATCTCATCGGGAAATGTAAGCGTTCCGATTGCCAGAAGCCCCTTTTCCAGCTCAATATTCTCATCCGTTACAGGATACATGCTTCCTCCGCACTGTCCCGCAATTTCAGTAGTTATACCCTGGTTTATTTTCGCCAGCATACCCGGATACTGTCCAAGCACCTGGTCGCCGTGGGAGTGGGCGTCAATAAAGCCCGGAGTAAGATAAAGACCTTCGGCGTCAATAACCGTTGCGGCCTCCTCATCTCCCCTTACAAGCTTTAGCCTGCCTTCAATAATCCCGACCGCGCCCTTAAACTCGTCAGCTCCCGTACCGTCAATAATCTTTGCGTTTTTAATTATTATATCGTACATTCAAACAACCTCCCCAAAGGCTTACTGCGCTTTTCCCCTGCTTGTTACCTTCCAGCAGTCAACAACCTCGTCGCCGTCCACAACATAAATCTGGTCAAACATATTTACTGTGGTACAGCAGTGTCCGGGAATATAAAGCAGCTTATCGTTTATTTTATAGTTATGCTCACAGTATACGGCGCCGTGCTCCTCGCTCATTGAAATCCTGCTTCCCTCGGGTACACCTAAAAATACAGGATCCCCCTGATCCATTCCGAGCGATTTGACTCCCGTATCCGTCACAATTCTGTCCTTCTTAGTGCTTATTACCGTTGTCAGTACAAAAAGGGCGTTCTCAAAGCCAAGCTGAAGCTGGCCGTAAGCGTTGTCCATGAAAATATAGCTGCCGGCCTGTATATCGGTGTAGACAGAATTTTTCGGCTTCTGCTCAACAGTTCCCGTGCTTCCGCCGCCTACCTCCTTAACCTTTAGCCCATTGTCCTCCAGGTATTTCTTAAGCCCGCTGACTTTCCTCTCAATTCTTTGTGTCTCTGCAATTCTGACGTCCTTGGAGTGCTCATGCGCCATGTGCCCTGCATATGCCTGAATACCCTCAAACTCAAGGCCTTCAAGGCTGTCAGCCAGCCTTGCCAGCTCCAAAAATTCCTCATATGTATCCACACCGCAGCGCTTCATCCCAACCTCATATTCCACAAGGCAGTGTATAACAGCTCCTGCCTCAACGGCGGCCTTTGAAAGCTCCCTTATGTTGTCGGCATTGTCCACACATATTATGAGATAGCATTTTCCTGCCAGCTGTCCGACTCTTTTTACCTTTTCCGGCTGTACAACCTGGTTGCCGATCAGTATATTTTTAATTCCCGCTGCCGCTAAATCCTCGGCCTCGCCAAGCTTTGCGCAGGTTATGCCAGACGCGCCTCTCTCAATCTGTATTTTGGCTATTTCAGGACATTTGTTGGATTTGTAATGGGGTCTGAGCTTCATTCCGCTTCCCTCAAGTAGCTTATCCATTTTGTCCATGTTGGCCTCAAAAATCCTCTTGTCAAGTATAAGTGCCGGTGTTTCCAAATCATTTCTTTTCATGGCTCTTCTCCTAAAATAAAATATTGTATATATTCGGCCCTTATTTTATAATGAATACAATTATAAAATATCGGAGGTCATTTAATGTCAGTTACTGTTACCGCCCTTTCGGAAAACATATCGGAAAACAGCGCCCTTGAGGCTGATTTCGGTCTTTCGCTGCATATCAGTGTAAACGGCAGGAGCATTATGCTTGATGCAGGCAGCACCGGCACATGCCTTGAAAACGCCAAAAAGCTTGGTATAGATTTATCCTCGCTTGACGCCATTGTACTGTCCCACGGTCATTTCGACCATACCGACGGCATTCTTTGCCTGATTGAAAACGGCATATCCAATATTCCCCTGTATTTTAACAGATATATGTTCAGCGAACGCTATTGGTATAAAAAGGACGACGGGAATTATTACTTTCCCACTATGTCAGGCCTTTCCCCACAGTATCTCAAGCGTATGCGAGTCCCCTTTATGGGCGTGTGCGACAGTATATTCCAGCTGTTTGACGGCGTTTACATACTCTCAAATATCGAAAGGACATGCCCCTTTGAGGAGATATGCCCCGACGATGTTATAAAGTCGGGAAATGAATTTATAACAGACGATTACAGGGACGAATGTGTTGTCGCGCTGGATGACGGCGACGGCCTTATCATACTGACCGGCTGCGGCCATCACGGGGTTATTAACATTTGTACTTATGCGCAGAAAATGCTCCAAAAGCCTGTAAAGGCATTTATTGGAGGCACCCATCTGGCCGCTTTCGGCCCTGAAAGGACGTCTAAAACCATTGAGGAGCTGAAAAAGCTCGGCCTTAAGCTCCTTGCGGTCGGACACTGCACCGGTCCCGACGCAATGGAGGCGTTTAAACAGCTCAGCATATTTACTCCGCTGCACACAGGTACAAAAATTAATTTTTAAATAAAAGGCCGCCGTATTATATACGGCAGCCTTTTTGTTTTTGCTTAAGCAACAATCTTCTGCCACTCTTCAATTAATGCAGGTTTAATTTCATTAAGATAGTCATAATCAAAGAATGTGCAGTTGTCGAACTCTTCCTGTCCGTAAACAAGAAAATCGTTCTTTTCATCTGACATTTCAGCAGTCTTGTTTGTAGGAGCCTCGTTATTAAGCTCGATAAATCTTTCCTGTGTTTCCTTCTCAAGTGTGAACTCTACAAAAAGCTGTGCAAGCTCTTTGTTGGGAGCGTCCTTAACAACGTTGATAAATACGTCGTCAGCAAAGTTTCCTTCCTCTGCGTCCACCCATTTCATGTTAAGTCCGGAAGCATTAAGAACAGGAAGCATAAGGTCCATGTAAACAGTAATAGCAACCTCTTTGTTTGTAAGGGCAGGCACTATGTCTGATGTGTACCACATGCCGATGTTGTCCTTCTTCTCAGCATAGAAGTCAAGAGCAGCCTGATTGTCGTCAAGGCTACCGCCAAGGTCCTCTGCGATTGCGGAGAATACGTAAGGTCCTGCTGTTGCCGTCATAGCGGGAAGAGCCACAAGTCCTGCGTATTTGTCGTCAAAAAGATCCATGTAGGATGTAGGAGGCTCAAGGTTCTTTTCTTTAAGAACGTCCTCATTGTACATAATTCCGAAACGTCCTACAAGCACCATAGGGCCGTAGCCTGTATCATTCTTGGCGAAATCGTAAAGCTCGTCAAGGCTTGTTACAACGCTTGTATCGATTTTCTCAAAAAGTCCGAGAGCCTCGCCCTGCTTAGCGTATGCTCCAGAAAGATAAACAACGTCATCCTCTACATTTCCTGACTCAATCTGAGACTGGATTTTAGCGATACGGTCCGAGTTTGCGTTAACCTCGTCAAGCACTACTGTACAGCCGTATTTTTCCTCAAAAGCCTTTGCAAGCTCCTGTGTAGCCGCGCCTGTAGAGCCGCCCCATGTGCATACAGTAAGCTCAACTCCTGTGAAGTCGGTCTGTCCTGAGCCATCCGTTGTTTCTGTGTTGTCCTCTTTTTCAGTTGTACCCGATGAAGAGCTGCACGCTGTTACAGCGGCGATAGTCATAGCCGCTACCAACATGATAGATACAAATTTTTTCATAAGTTTCTCCTTTCATCTTGTCCTCTTATCCTCATTTTTTGTATATGATAACCTTTGACTCCGGCATTGACAGATAAATGTCCTCACCGGCGCCGGGTCCCTCATAGTCATAGCTGCTGACATGCAGATACTCGTCAAAAACGCCCTCCACGTCTATTCTTGTCATATTGCCCTTATAGGTAGCATTAAGTACCCTGCCCTTAAGGCAGCCCGGCTCCTCTTTTTCAAGCACGGTTATATTTTCGGGTCTTATTGTAAATACCGCGCTGTCACCCACGGATACCTCCTGGCTTTCAGCATCGTTTGAGTAAACCGTCGCCCCTGTAGGCGTCTTGACAGCGATTCTTCCGTTCTCCACAGCTGAAACCGTACCCTCTATAAGGTTTGCAAAGCCCATAAAGTCAGCCACAAACGGCGTCGCAGGATGGTTGAACACGTACTTTGGTGTTCCCATTTGAAGAATATTTCCCGCATTCATAATAATTATTCTGTCAGCAAGAGATACTGCTTCCTCCTGGTCATGCGTAACAATAATAGTTGTAAGCCCCAAGTGGCGCTGAATTCTTTTAATCTCAACCTGCATTTCCACACGCAGCTTGGCGTCAAGGTTGCTTAATGGCTCGTCCAGCAGAAGCACATTAGGCTCCATTACAAGCGCCCTTGCAAGCGCAACCCTCTGCTGCTGTCCTCCCGAAAGCTCCCTTGGGTAACGCTCCCCAAGTCCGACAAGCTTTACAAGCGCAAGTATATCGTCAACCTTCTGCTTAATTTCCTCCTTAGGCATTTTTTTAAGCTTAAGGCTGAAGGCCACGTTGTCGAAAACAGTCATATGCGGAAAAAGGGCATAATTCTGAAAGAAAATACCCACGTTTCTTTTATAGGAAGGTATTTTGTTCATAACTCTTCCGTCTATTTCAATTGTTCCCTCGTTTGGCTCTATAAAGCCCGCTATCATTCTGAGGATTGTAGTTTTTCCGCAGCCGCTTCCTCCAAGAAGCGCAACCATCTCACCCTTTTCAAGGTCAATGTTTATATCGGAAACGGCGGTAAAGTCGCCGTATTTCTTTTTCAGATTCTTTATTGTTAAATAGCCCACTGATATTTCCTCCTTAGTTAACCATTGAATCAAGTCCCACAAACTTGTTTATAAGCAGCATTATAACAAGAGACGAGGCCATAAGTATTGTTGCGATGGCCGCAACCGTCGGGTCAAACTGGAATTCCATATAGTTTATAATCTGCACCGGAAGCGTTGTAAACTTGGCCGAGGTAAGAAAGCTGCTTATAACCGCCTCATCAAAGGAGTATAAAAACGAAAGCATCGCGCCTGAGATTATGCCCGGCTTGATAAGCGGGAGCGTTATCTTAAAAAACACCTGGGCGGGATTTGCCCCAAGGCTTGACGCCGCGTCCTCCAGCGTCCAGTTGTAATTAATCAGAACGCTCATCGTGTTTCGTATTATATAAGGAAGAATTACGATAATATGTCCGATAAGTATTTTTGTGAACGGCGTAAACATCCTTATAGACGCCGTTGTCCTCATAAGGACGAAGGCGAAGGATATGGAAGGTATGAACATCGGGCTTGTAAAAAACGATACAAGAAGCCCCTTGCCCTTAAAGTTATATTTAGTAACGCTGAGCGATGCGAATACGCCTATAAAAATGTCGAATACCGTAGCCACAACTGCCAGCTTGATACTGTTTAAAAAGCCGGAAAAGAAATCGGTGTGCCCGGTAAATATATTCTGATACCATCTGAGAGAAAAGCCGGTAGGCGGAAACGTAATCGCCTCGCCTGAATTGAAGGATACTGCCGCTATTATAAATAACGGCGCAAGAATGAACGTGTATGTAATTACAGTCATCAGCTTGCTGAACCAGTTTACTCTGTCGTCACGCATTTTTTCCACTTCCCAATCTCTTATTTACACTGTTGCTGAAATTGTTGGATACAATCTGGAACACAAGTATCGCAAATACAAGTATGTAGCATATTGCATTGGCAAATTCAAGATTGTACGTAGTTTTAATCTGGTTGAATATCAACGTAGTCATTGTAAGATACTGCGCGCCTCCCAATAGCTGAGGCGTAATATATGACGTCATTCCCATTGTGAACACAAGTATGCAGCCTGATATAACTCCGGGTGCGCTCAGCGGAAGCGTAACCTTCACAAAGGTCTGTATCGGGTTGGCCCCAAGGCTTTTGGCGGCGTTTTCCACATTTTTATCAATGGACTGTATAACGCTTGTTATGGCAAGTATCATATAGGGCAGAAGAAGCTGCGCCATACCGATCATAACAGATGTTTCGGTGTACATAATACTAAGTGGCGTTTCAATAATTCCAAATTTCAAAAGGACCTGGTTAAGCAGTCCCGAGCTTCCCAGTATAACCATCCAGCCGTAGGCCCTTATAACCGCACTTACAAGGAACGGGAATATGGTGGCTATTAAAAGAAAGCTTTTTACCCTGGATTTCGTCCTGGCAATAAAGTAAGCCGAGGGGTATCCAAGAAGCAGTGTTACAATTGTGGTTTTTAAGGCAAGCAAAAGCGTGTTCTTAAAAATCTTAAGATAAAACGGGTCTGTAAAGAATTTAGTGTAGTATGTCAAATTATCTGTCATTATCGCTTTTATAAACGTATACACCATAGGGATGATAAACGCTATAAGCAGCGTAAGCACACAAGGCAGAGCCAGTAAAAACACCTTTCTCTTTTCTTTCATTAAGCACACTCCCCATTATAGAAATAGGACAGTACATGGAGCAGTTAGTTGTTTTCAGGCCCCATTGCCTGTCCTATAAATCGTGTTCATTATATCGAATAAAATTCGTTTTGTCAATCTGCATTTATACTAAATCAGACAAAAATATTTATTATTTTACATTAGGATTTATTGTAAAATTCACCATTGTTTCGTTTATTATGTTGTCGGTTACGGGGCATCTTTCTATTACGTTATTAAACCAGAGCTTTTTTTGTTCCTCTGTAATATCCGCCTCCAGCTTAATTGACACATCTATGGCTGAAAATCCGGCTCTTTTTTCCCTGCTTCCTGTAAAAAACGCTCCGCCGTCAACCTCTCCGTCGATGTTTATAAACAGCTCTTTTATTTTGAAGCCCATTTCCCCTGCGACCCATTGGCCTATGGCGTTTATGCAGCCTGCCAAAGAAGCCAGAAGCATTGCCACGGGGCTTGGCGCGGTATCCTCACCGCCGAAGGCCGGCGGCTCATCAATAATTATATTATGGTTTCCCGTTTTTATATAGGTTCTTGTGGAATCGGCGGCCTGAGCCGTAACATTAATAACTGCCATATCTCAACCTCATTTCATAAGCTTTCTTTCAACCATTGCGGCAAAAAATCCCATGCCGTAGTAAAGCCCGTCCTCGTCCATCAGATACTGCGGATTATGATGCGGCCTGGCAGTTCCCTTTTCCTCGTTCCTTGTGCCTATCTCCACGAAAACTCCGGGGCATCCTCCGGCCTCGGTAAACGCCGAGAAGTCCTCTCCCGGCATAACCGGCTGTATCTCAAGCACAGCCTCCTCTCCGAACCAGTCGGCAATAACCTCCCTTGCCCTGTCTGTAAGGACGTCGTCGTTTATAACGGAATCGTAGCCCCTTTCATAGGCTACCTCGCAGCTTCCGCCCATACTCCTTGCCGTTCCTTCGGATATTTCCTTAATCATTTCAGGCATTCTGTTTCTCAGCTCCTTTGAGAAGGTTCTGACAGAGCCTGTAATTTTTACTTCGCCGGGAATTATATTGTAAGCGTCCCCGCCGTGTATCTGGCAAACGGATAATACCGCCGTGTCATAGGCGCTTATCCTCCTTGCCACAATATTCTGCAGTCCAAGGACGATTTGAGAAGCCATTACAATCGGGTCCACGCACTGCTCGGGAAGAGAGGAATGTCCGCCCTTTCCTACCGCAGTTATATCAAACCTGTCTGTAGCCGAGGTAAGCGCGCCGTTTACAACTCCGAATTTGCCGGTAGGATAGTTTGATGAAAGATGAAGGCCGTATATTTCATCAACCCCGTCCATTACGCCGGCCCTTACAAGCTCAATCGCTCCTCCGGGAGGAACCTCCTCCGCATGCTGGAATATGCAAATAAGCGTTCCGTTAAGCTTATCCGTTTTTTGCGAAAACAGCTTGGCTATTCCAAGCAGTATCGCCGCATGACCGTCGTGTCCGCAGGAATGCATTGCTTCCTTATTAATGGAAACGAATGGCAGGTCGTTGGTTTCTGTCATGGGAAGCGCGTCTATATCCGCCCTTAAGGCTATTATGGGGCCGTTGCCCTTTCCGTGTATTTTGCCTATTACTCCTGTACCTGTTGGGCGCAGAATTTCTATATTCCCGAAGCTTTTAAGCTGCTCCTCAATAAAATCCGATGTCTTATATTCCTTAAAGGAAAGCTCCGCATTCTGGTGAAAATGCCTTCTCCACTCAATAATCTGTGAATGCATCTGCTTAACCTCATTTAATAAATCACTCATATCATACCTCCTGTTGTTTTATTAGTTTAGCCCTGCGTATATTAATTTTATCCCTGAAGGAAGCCCTTAAGCTTTTCTGCGTATCTGCCTCCGGCCCTTATGCCAATTACAGGAATGTTAATTCCCTCAGCCTCCATGGCCTTCATAAGCTCCGCAATAAAAACTCCCCGTCCGGCCGTCTCCTCGTTATTATCCGAGGTTGTGTCAACACCGCAGCACGGCGAGCGGTTGCTGCCGATAATGCAAAGTATCTCAAAGCCGTGCAGTCGGTATTGTCTGATTTGGTACATTACCTGCTCAACAAGCGCCAGCATCTTTTTTCTGGCCTCCGGCTTTTTCATTTCCCGCCTTATACGGGTATTTTCAACTATAACAGGACTTTCCGCCCCGTATATGTTGCCTCTGTCAAGTCCCAGACAGCACAGCTCGGGACATGGCATCTGCACTATTCCCGCTCCTGAGTCCATAAGAACCTGCAGCAGCTCCTTATTCAGCCCCGGAAAATCGGCTGTTCCGTCCGATATGGAATTTTGATTAAGAATACAGTGTACAGTAAAAACAACCTTCCTGCTTCTGCTGTCAGAAAACATATGGCATTCCTCCAAGCCTCATTGGCCTTATACCGGCGGCTAAGCCGAATTATTTTTAATATATCACAGCTAAAGCGCTGCTGTCAAAAGGCCGTAGTATTTGACTAAATAATTTTATTCTGCTATAATTTTATGAGTTCAAAATTATAGGTGGTGTCAGTATTGGATATTGAATATATAGGCAGCAGGCTTAAACTGCACCGTATAAACAGAAACATGTCTATACGTGAGCTTTCGTCCATTTCAAAAATTGCCGCCAGCACAATAAGCCAGATAGAAACAGGAAAAAGCTCTCCTAACCTTCTCACACTGAAGGCAATATGCGATGCTTTGGACGTTCCCGTTTTTTCTCTCCTTATGGAGGAGGAAAAGTCTAAAATACAGCTTGTACGCAACACCGCGCTTGAGCCGCTTGTTAGAAATGTCAGCAACGGAAGGTCTGTAAAGGAATGGCTCATCATCCACGGCAAAAACGAGATGTATGCCGCGCTTGTTGAGACCCCTCCGCACTCGGACTCCGGCAGCTACAGCCATCACGGCGGCGAGGAGTTTGTTTTTATCCTTGAGGGCAGGCTTATTTTTGACCTTGAGGGACATAAAAAATATATACTTGAGGCAAACGACACCCTGTATTACCCCAATTACATCGGACACCGCTGGGAAAACGATACGGACTCGCCTGTTAAAATGCTGATAGTGTCCACATCCCCATACGATTTTTAAGCCGGATAAATCCGGCTTTTTTTAACCTTACAGAACAACAGGTATAAGCCTGTGCTTAAGCACATCCACCAGTCCCTTGTCCGTAAGTCCAAGCTCCGGCACGGTCGGAAGTGAAATAAAGCTCAGCGCCATAAACGGAGCCGGTATTTCGCACCCTATATTTTTAGCGCTCTCATTCATAAGCTCAAGCTCCTCTTCAACCTCCTCCGAGGATTTTTCGCTCATAAGCCCTCCGATTGGCAGCGTCATAGAGGCAGTAACCCTTCCATTGCAGGCAGTGCACAGGCCGCCCTTGATTTGAGCAATATGGTTTACGGCGATGGACATATCCTCGTCGTTTGTACCCACAACCACAATATTGTGATGGTCATGCGACATGGAATAGGCCATAGCTCCCCTTTTCAGCTTAAAGCCCTTAACAAAGCCAACTCCAACGCCCCCTGTTTTCCCATATCTCTCTACCACCGCCAGCTTAAGGCAGTCCTTTTCAATATCGCATAAAACCCTTCCATCCTTTACCGAAAGGCTTTCAATAACTTCTTTATTTACTATCTGCTCGTCTATAAGCTCAATTACCCTTGCCCTTACAAATCCGTTTTCAGCCCTTCCTTCGTCCGAAACGGCAAAGCTTTCAGGTGTTATCGTCTTTTTCAGGCGCACGGTATCCTTTATCCAGTCCGGATATTTTCTCATCTCAATTTTTTCGCAAAGGGTTCCGCCGCTTGCCACCGGCCTACCCTCAAACCATACCTCCTCGGGAACTATTTGTTTCAGGGAGCCGCATAAAATAATATCCGCAAGCCTTCCGGGAGTAATGCTTCCGATTTCCTCCTCGGCCCTGAAATGCTTGGCCGTATGTATGGTAGCCATCTTTATGGCCTTCATAGGCTCAAGTCCAAGGGATATGGCCTTGTTTACGTTATAGTTGATATGCCCCTCGTTCTTTATGTCGTCGATATGCTTATCATCAGTGCAGAACATAATGTTGTCTACCGGAAGATTATTTTCAACAATGCCCTTTACAAGGGTCTCCGCGTTTCTTTCCGTGCTGCCTTCCCTTATGAATACCTTAATACCTACCCTAAGGCGTTCCCGCATTTCCTGTACCGTAACGCACTCGTGGTCGTCGGATATACCTGAGGCCGCGTATACATTAAGCTCCTCTCCGAGCCTGCCTATCGCGTGCCCGTTTACAACCTTTCCCCTTTTAAGGGCGGAGAGTATCTTTTCGATATACTGTTGTTCACGCGTAATAAGTATTTTTGACGAATCCATCTCGCCCAGGCTTATGCTCTTATCCCATTCAAGAAGCCCGTCTACCTCCTTGGCGTCAAGCACGGCGCCTGTCGTTTCAAGACCCGGGGCAGTCGGCACTCTTGACGACACCTCAATCAGCATTCTGTAGGGCAGTGTCTCTATTGATTTCAGAGTTTCCCTAAGTCCCGCCTCTCCGGCGACATTGGCTATTTCCATCAGGTCGGCCAAAAGCGTCGTCGTTCCGCAGGGAACAACAACCGAGGCCAGCGCCTCCGGCGAAAGCATAGTCGACTCAAAGTGCATATGAGCGTCAATAAAGCCCGGCACCGCATATTTTCCCTCACAGTTTTTAACGTTAATCGCCTTAAGCTTGGCCTCCGGGTCAATAGATACTATCCTTTTTCCCTTGATATATATGTCTGTCTTAAATATTTCGTCTGAAAATACGTCCACAAGCATTACATTTTCCAGCTTCCAGTCGCACACAGCCTCTCCCAGGCCGCACGCTATAAGCTCTTGGGTTTCCTTAAGAGTTCTCATTTTTACCTCCTGTACTTTGTAATTTATCCGCCGCATTTATACCGTCCTATCATATACTTTCAGTAAAAAAAAGTCAATTGGACCCGTCCAGAAGCAATTTTTGAAGAAAAAAAGCTCCGGAGCCATGCTCCGAAGCCTTTTTATTAATAATACAGCTGTACTCTGTCCACGTTTGCCGGATTAACCTTAACGGTAACGCTTTCTATATATATAACTCTGTATGAGCCTATCTTTCCCTTTTTCAAATCCGAAAGAAATATATCCTTCGCCTCGAAAAAATCTCTTACATCGTCATAGCTTCTGTATCTGCCTACATGGAACACTTCGCCCTTTTGCATGCTCCTATCTTCACTGTAGTATTCCTCGTAATCTACGACTTCGCCGTCTTCATTCACAACCTTGACGTAGCTATCCGGTTCGGGCTCCCTAATGCTTTTCTCAATATCCATTGAAACCTTGTCGGAATTATAGGTTACGTCAAAAACTATTTTATTAAGCGGAATGCTTTCATCTGTCTCCAGCCTTCTTCCTTCCCACGCCGCGTATGCATCAACATATATTTTTCCGTCTCCCTCAATTTGGGACTCAAACGTTTCCGTTACCAGATTTTCCTCGCCTATTTTTCTTTCACCGGCATACTCGAGCTTGGAGTACTGTCCAAAGGCCACGCCGCCGCCCAGGCCGCATAAAAGCACGCCTGATATAAACGCTATTCCAAGAGCCTTTCTGTTCATTGCTCATCGTCCTCCTTCACCGTTTCCTCAATGATGTATTCCTTGATCTCCTCTGCTTCTGCAGCTTCGTCGGCCTCTTCAGCTTCGTCAGCCGTCTCAATTTCCCTGTCTGTTTTCTTTTTCCTTATAAGAAGCGACGCCATTAACAGCCAGAGAGAAATGCTCATTACCGAAAGGCCGATACAAACAATCAGTATTCCGGCTATCGGGTAACCCTGTATTAGCAGCACTGCCGAAACTCCGACTCCAAATATCGAAAAAAGTCCCCCTATTGTTATCGGCACGAGGCAGAATACAACAAATACTGCCAAACAGGCAAATAAAAATCCGCTTATCATTCTCTTACACCTTCCCTTTGCTTTTCCGGCTGTTTTAACCCTCCGGGCCCTCTTAGCCGTTTTATCTTTAATTTTTGCTTTCTTTTCCAAGCTTCTGATCTCAGCGGCCTCTATAGCCTCAGGGTCAGTAAGCTCGGCCTTTTCCTTAGGACTTATAAGATTTTTTATAAAAAGCACCGCTGCCGCAAAAAACCTTTTTATATGTCCTCCGATTGATTTAAGCCCTCTGATGATGGCGGCAAAAATTTTCTTAATTCCCCTGCCAATAAGTACAAAAAGCCCTATTACAGGCGCGCAGCCCTTTCTTTTTTCAAGCTCGGGTGATGTATCCGCGGGCTCCGCTTCTCTTTCATATTCCGGGTTCACATGATATGCCTCAAGTATTTCCGCAGCCAAATCATCCATATCCCCGAAATCCTTAATGGCTTCAGCCTCGCTGAGGCCGCTGCCCATTCTCATGTCTATGTGCTGTGAATATTCAGCAAGTATGTCCTTTATTTCATTTTTCTCCAGCACCCGAATTCTTTTTTCCAGTTCATTTAAAAATTCCGACTTATTCATATCCGTGCTCCTTTAAAAAACTATTTACGCCTTCCTGCAGTCCGTCCCATTCCTCACGAAGCTCTTCCATATATATAGTTCCCGAAGACGTGAGATGATAATACTTTCTCGGCGGCCCCTCGGTAGATTCTCTCAGGTATGTTTCAAAATATTTTTCGTTTGTCAGCCTTTTTAGCAGAGGATAAATCGTTCCCTCATTTACGTTGACAACCTTGGAGACCTCAGCCACCAGCTCGTAGCCGTACATATCCTTTTTACTGACGGCGACAAGAACTATGAGTTCCAGCACGCCTTTTTTAAATTGAACATTCATAGTTTATCTCCCTTCCGTATTATTATATTATATTCAGTACCTTGTATTGTCAAGTACTAAAATTAAATTAGTACTTGGCTTAATATTTTTGTAAGAAATAAGTTATTCTTACGGACAGAAAAATCTCCTATATGCAAAAAACAAATGCTCATGTAATTCTTACAAAATGGATATATAAATTGAGACAAGGGGCTGCGGCACAAAATGAGTTGTTTGACATTTCCTTACGCTGATATTAAAATGAAAAAAGCTATGTTGTCTCCTTTGAAGGAGAGTGCGTACTTAAAATTTATCTAAAACAGGAGGTCATTTCAGTGGCATACAAATTAAACGCTGTTACTATTCGGGCAAATAATACAGAGGACGGCATGAAAAAAATCAATGAGCTGTGGTATGACGTTACAAGTGGAAAGCTGCCTATACTTTTTGACAGTGAGCATGCTTTTCAGCAAGGTATTTCCCCAGTTTCCATGTACAGTAATTACGCGTCTGATGAAACCGGAGATTACGATTTAACCATTATGGGGGTAACATCTGACTTTTTCATGCAGATGGAATTATTAGTTCAGCAGGGCCGTTACAAAAAATATGATATAAGTAATGACAACGGAGATATTGGGATTTGCACTAAGCAGGCATGGGAAAAAGTCTGGGAAGAACAGAAAAACGGTGATATTAAACGCATATTTTCAAAAGATTATGAAAGTGCAGTTCCAGGAGAATATACAAAAGATGGCAAGGCACATTGCTATCTTTATATTGCTGTCTGAAGAAAGTGACAAATTGAGGTTTATTAAGCAATCAATGCTTCGTTCAAAACAATTTACTGACCTATAATACCTGAAACTGCTTATAAATACAAAAAAGAGAACCGCTTAAGCGGTTCTCTTTTTTCCAGTCAGCCTCTTTCATCTGTCTATAATTCCGATTAATTTAGGCCTTGCAGCTTGTTTCCAATACGAAGAATGGCCTCGGCGTCCTCTTTTCCCAAAAACGCCTCTATCTTTTCCTGAAGCTTCTGCCAAACCGGCTGAGCCTTTATTATTACTTCATTTCCTTTTTCAGAGAGCATAAAGGTTTTTCCATTTCCCTCCGTCTGAACAATAAGCTCATTTGCCTGAAGGATTTTAATGTTTCTTATCATTGTGCTTCTGTCCAAACCAACGTATTCTGCCCAATGCGATATATTCGCATTCCCAAGCCTTGATAAATTTATTAACAGATAATACTGTGATATGGTTATTCCCGTTTCCTTTATCTGCGCATCATAAAAGGTGGATATCGCGTTGGCGCTTCTTCTAAGATTGGTGCAGTAGCAGATACTTTTATAGGTCTTCGACATAAATTCAAATCTCCTTATTACTTTAATCAGTCGTGGAATATTCCTCTGTCAAAAAAGATGTTCTTTCCGGAAATTGATATTGGAATTGCCAGCCATAAAACATTATCGGCATAATCCATTTCCGCTGCGGCTTTGCCTGCCGAAAACATAATTCTGCTGTCTATTTTTAAGTCGGAGGCAACACATGCAGCGGAAGAAACCGCTATACCCAAATCAACATAAGGAAATGCGCAGCTTCCTCCCTTAGTTCTACAGTTTCCGCAGTTTTCAAAGCCGCAGTAACCGCAGTGGGGAACGCCTCTTTGAACTTTATCCGTCCCGATTAGCACAACGGCCTGTGCCGCACGGATATTTGCGGCGTCGCGTCCATACCATGTATTCATCCTTTCGCCCATGTCGCGTATGCCGACCTCTTCCATCTTTTTGGCCAGAGCTTCTTTTTCATCATCTGTCAGCACAATAGTATGTACCGTGTCCCTTCCATGCGCCTTCGGAGCTGTCCTTGCCGCTGCGCACATCTGCGCTGCCGCCTGAAGAGCCGCGTTTTTTTCCATAAAGTCGCTTTTGTATAACATATTAATACCTCCTCATAATATAGCATGTGTATATACACCGTGTATATACACATGCTATCACAGGCAATTAAATATGTCAATAAAATATTTGAAAATCTAATCCACTATAAACAAAGAAAAATATCCCGGCTCTCCCGCCTCATCCACACTGTTAAATATTCTCTCGTCTTCCATTGTGCAGTTTTCAACCCCGCACAGCTTAAAGCGGCGCAGCCTGTCAATGTTCTTTCCCGGCTTCATCAATACCTTTACCCCGTCAAGGCGCTCGCAGTCCTCAACATCATAGGAGGCCGGTATTATATGAAGCCTGTCCTCGCCGCTTACAAGCGGCCTGTCAAGCCTTGCGGCCGCCGCGCAGAAGGAGGGTACTCCGCTTATAAGCTCTGTCTGCGCCCCCGCCTCCTTAACCGGCTGGTAAATATACTGGCAGGATGAGTACACGCTTACATCGCCCAGTGTCAAAAATGCTACGCTTTTGCCCTTTTCAAGCTCCTCCATAACCCTTTTCACGCCGTCATTATGCGCCTTTTCAAGCTTATCCCTGTCCTTCGTCATTGGCATTGGTATCATAAGCAATTCCTTGCTCTCCATTTCCGGAACGGCTTTAACGGCTATATTATAGGCTGTACACCTGTCTTTGTCGCTGTGAGGCAGGGCGATAACGTCCGCCTCCCTTATTATCCTTACGGCCTTAAGCGTCATAAGCTCCGGGTCTCCGGGGCCGACGCTTACGCCGTATAATTTGCCCTTTGTCATTTTTTCACTCTCCCGGCACTGCCAGTATATCGTCCGCATCAATCTTGTTGTCAAGCAGTCCCTGCCCATCCAGCCAGCTTATTGTATCGGCCCAGCTCTGCTCATTTACATCAAGGAAATCCTGCTCATCGCTGTACATTAAAGGAAGCAGTATGTCCATGCTTGCCTTTTCTATCTCAGGGTCAAGCGGATAGTTGGCATCGTCCTGATTTTTAAGCAGTATGTCAAGCGCTGCCTGAGGGTCGTTCTTAACATCCTCGAAGCCCCTTTTGGAGGCCCTTATAAACGCCGCTAGCTTTTCGCTTTCCTCCGCCAGCTGGGTTTGTCCTGTTACAAGCACAAGCTCCTCATAATCAGGTATTCCCTCTTTTGTTATATCAAAGTAGGTTACATCGTAGCCCTCCTGCAAAAGGGTAGGATACTCATGGTTGATATATCCGCCGATTACAGCATCGACATTTCCGGTTATTAGGGCCGTATTTAAGTCAAAGCCAACGTCCTGCATTGTCACGTCCTCATAGGTAAGGCCGCAGTTTTCCATCATAGCCTTCATAAAGAACTCATTGTCGGTCGTTCCGGGATAGCCTACCGTTTTTCCCGCTAAATCCTTGGCTCCGTTAATATTGCTTTCCCTCATTGACATTACTATATTAAGCGGGTGCTGAACCACAGTGCCTATTACCTTAACCGGAATGTTCTGGTTAGAGACCGTTGATATTGTGTTTGTCTGGTAATAAAGGCCAGCGTCGGCCTTTCCAGCCGCTGTCATTGATATGGCATCATTGGTGTTGGATGGGAACCTCACATTCACGTTAAGGCCCTCATCTGCATAATAGCCCTTATCCATCGCAACATAAATAAACGAGTGCACCGCGTTTGGATACCAGTCCAAAACAATATCAAAATCCTCAAGCTCCCCGTTGGCTCCCTGTTCTGTTTTCTCCTGGGTTTCATTCCCGGGCTTTTCCGCCGTCTGTGAGCATGCCCCAAGTGACAGAGCCATTGCTCCTGCTAAAACAGCCGCTAAAAATCTCTTCATTTTATGTCCTCCATTCACATTATCGCAAGCATAGCCGTAAAAAGTTCTGTCATGTCCTTAATGGACGGTATGTATACCTTTTCCTCAGTAGTATGTATTCCGCTTTGGACGGGGCCCAGCGCGTCTATGGCAGGTATCCCGAAATAGCAGAACCAGTTTGCGTCAGTGGCCGTCGGTTCAGACGTTTCCTCAACGCTCATGCCAAGCAGCTCTCCTGCCCTTACAGCAAGCGAACACATCTCGCTTCCCTTTTTTGTCCTCTCAAGGGCCGGAAACAGAGTACGGTACTCCACTGCTGTTTCACATACAGGGTCCTCGTTTGTCTCGGCAAGGGAGCGTATATTTGCCTCGGCCTCGGCAAAACTGCTATTTGTCGGAAGCCCCGCAACGCAGAATTCCATATGGGCGTCCCCGGCAACCACTCCGTTTGGACGTCCTCCCGATATTGGAGCCACGTTATAATATATTTCCCTTTCATAATCGTTGAAGCTGTAGTATTTCAGTATTTTATGCGCCAGCTCCTTAATGGCGCTGTGCCCCTGAAGATACGCTCCTCCGGCATGGGCCTCAACACCCTTTATATCAAGGGCGCCAAGTATTACTCCCCTTCTTTGGGTAACAATGCCGTAGCCCTTATCGGTTTTTACAGCGCCCTCAAACACAAACGCGCACTCAGCGCCCTGCGCCTCCTTCTCAAAAACAACGCTGCTTGTAATGGAGCCGATTTCCTCGTCACAGCTGTATATCATTATAATTTCCTTATTTGGCAGAAGCCCAAGCATGGATGCTATCTTAATTGCGTACGCGGAAACGGCAAAGCCTCCCTTGCAGTCGCCCACTCCAAGGCCGTGCAGCCAGTTGTCCTCATCTATAAACGGAGGGTTTTTCTCCGCAAAGCCCTTTGGAAACACAGTATCCATATGACAGTTGACAACTATTTTCCCCTCAGGCCTTTCGGGACATATTCTCGCCACAATATGCGCCCCTGTGCCCTCGAAGAAATCCTCCTTTATCTCAATACCTTCAATATCGGAAAGCACCCTTTTTGCTATATCAACTACCCGGCGGTTTCCCTCAATGTCCTTTGACTCACAGTCAACACGCGCGAATTCCTTAAGCAGCTCTACCTGTTCCATAAGGCAGCCCTCAGCGGCTTCCTTTATCCTCTTAACATCCATGCTATCAGTCCCTTCATAAAAAAATTAAGGCGCTAATCCTAATGGAAAAGCGCCTGCTTTATACTCTGTTTCGCTTTCCTACGTTGGAATTACCCAAATCAGGTGTGGCGCGTTTTTCGCGACAAGGGTTAGGCTAAAAGCCCTCTCAGCCGGTGAACGTCTTTCGCTCACAGCACCCCCAGCAGATGTTCAATTTAAATAGAGTTTAATCTTTCTGCATTAATTTGTCAATGTTTTTAATCCGCATTGGCACCCTTCAATTGTGCCTTTTTCCACTGCAACCCCTTCTATATTCCGTATTTGGCCAGTCAGTCTAAAAGCTTCAGATTTGGAATTATAATTTCTATTTTGTCGTTACTCCACGCATTATGTAGTAATTTTTGTCATAATAAGCTGTGACCATAGCATAGGGTAATATTATAATGTTACAGGCAGGAGAACTCTGTCCGGTATACCGGACAAACTTTTAAGATTTAAAGGGTAGATTAAAATGTCAAAAAGAAATATAAATTCAGAGCTTTCAAATGTTTTCGCCAGTACATATATAAGCGTCGCAAAGGCAGATACCGTTACCAGCAGGGTTGTCATTCTGCAGAACACCATGTTTCCCGAGACAGAGGGGAAGTCCTTTGATTTAAATGAATTTGTACGGAATTTATGCGAAATATGCGTATATCCCGACGACCATTTTATGGTAAAGGCGGTTCTCTCCTCCGAGCATTTAGCGGACATGGCTCAAAGCGGGAGAAACTCCATGAGTATCGACGTTCGCTTCGGACATGAGAGCTATAAATGGGTTGAGATGAGCATACTATTCTCAAAAAAGGCTGGAAGCTCCAGCGTATATATAACGATGCGATGCGCCGACAGGGAACACCTTCTTAAAAGCATAGTGGACAGGTTTGTGTTTCAAAACTGCGACTATTTTATGTGCCTTGACGCCAAAAACAACAGCTATCAGATGTTCAGCAGCACGCAGAACGGAACGCCGCTTCCCTCACGCCAGTGCAGTGATTATTATTCCGAATTGCTAAGCTATACCGACAAATATGTTGCGCTTCAGGACCGGGAAATGCTTAAGTACGAGCTTAATGTAAACAGAATGCTGGAAAATCTGGATAAATACAATGAATATACGATATTTTTTGGTGTTGCCGACCCAATAAGGGGATATACAAGAAAAAGGCTCCATTATTCTTATTACGATAAGGCCGCTAAAATCATACTTCTGTTCCGAACGGATGTAACCCAGATATTTTTGGAGCAAAAAATACAAAATCAAAAGCTGGCAGCAGCCCTTGAAAGAGCGCGAAGGGACCCCATGACCGGGCTTTACAATCAGCAGACCGTTTCCGAGCTTATCAGCGACACGCTTCCTGAATGTCCGCGCGCCGCGCTTATGTTTATCGACCTGGACAATTTCAAAAGGGTAAACGACTCCATGGGGCATATGGCAGGTGACGAAATATTGAAAAAAACAGCCTTGATACTTAAAAACAGTCTGCGCTCCACCGATATTTGCGGGCGCATAGGAGGCGACGAGTTTGTGGCGCTTATTAAGAACATCTGCTCCACCGACGAGGTCGAGGGCTGTGCCCAGAGGATTTGTCAGGCAATGCAGAACATGTCAGCCCAATGCCTTAACGGTATGTGCGTAACCTGCAGTATAGGCATAGCGCTGTACCCAAATGACGGCACCTCCTATACAGCGCTTTTGAAAAAAGCCGACTCCTCGGTATACAGCGCCAAGGACAACGGTAAGAGCTGCTACTCATTTTATTCAAAATAATATTTGTGTTTACAGCGGGAGCTCTCTCGCTGTTTTTAATCTAATTAATAAATATTATCATTTAATATCTAAAATTAATTGACAATATATTTCAGTTGTGCTATTCTGATAATAATAAGATGTTTATAGGAACCCAAAGGCTGAATAAAGCCTGCGCATGCGGGCGCATTAACCCGTAAATATAAATTAGGAGGACAATAATATGAGAAGTATTACAACACTTGACCTGCAATACGCACACAGATTTTATGGCTTCAAGGGCGAGGCACAGTATTTGCACGGACATACTGGCATCCTTACAATTGAGGTCGAGGATTCTGTTGAACCCGGCGTTAACATGGTATTTCCCTGCAATGAAATCCAGAAAACCGCCTGGGAGGTACTTAAAAACTTCGATCATGCTCTGATTTTGAGGGAAGACGACCCTCTGCTTCCTGCGGTCCTCAATGTTTACGAGGAACAGGGTATCCGAAACGGCGCGCCTAACAATATGATGAAGGGCCCTGCCTTTAAAACTGAGCTTGCAACTGCGTATCCTGACTGCAGACTGGTAGTCACCAAGGAAACCATGACTGTAGAGGGTATGATTAAAATAGTTTACGATCTGCTTAAGGACAAGCTGAACATTGCAAAAATCACATTCACCAGCGGCGTAAACGCGGCGTCCGAGGAATTTGATGCCAGAAAAGTTATTGACCGCTGTCCATTATGCGGTATAGCTCTTAATGAAAACGGCGTATGCCCTAAATGCGGGTATAAGAAGTAATTATGCTTTAACCGTCTAAAAAAACAGGCACATGAAAAAGCCGGAACCCCAACATGGGGTTCCGGCTTTTTTCGCTTTTTATTATGAATTGAGTACATAAGCCGCTGCCGCAACATCCTCAACCGCAAGGCCGAGGGCGGCAAAAAGTGTTATTTCCTTATCGTTTGTTCGTCCTTCCGCCTTTTGAAGGAGAAGCTCCCCTATGGAGCCCTTTATATGGCTTTCGCCTATTAGCCCCTCTGACAGAGGTATAAGGTACTCCCCGCTTTCTTTTTTCATCGCGTCGGTATAATCCGAGTATAGTCTGGAGGCCTTAACAAGCTGTGAGGTAACCTCCCTTGTCGTAGGCGTAAACGTGCCGACCGCGTTTATATGCGCGCCTTCCTTTATCCACTCGGGCTTAAGGTACGGCTCCTTGCTTGGGGTAACGGTACATATAATATCCGCGTCCTTTACCGCTTCCTGAACACTGGCCGTCACCTTAAGCGGAATACCAAATTTATTAGTCATCTCAGCGGCGTATCTTTGGGCGGCCTCATCCGATATATCGTAAACGCTTACTTCCTTTATATTCCTTACGCACATGCACGCCTCAAGATGTGAACGTCCCTGCGCCCCGGCTCCGATAATGGCCAGCTTATCAGCGTCAGCCCTTGCAAGCAGGTCTGTCGCCACCGCGCTTACAGCGCCTGTCCTTATCTGAGTTATGCTGCCTGCCTCTACCATTCCGGCCACCGTTCCGTGCTCGGCCTCAAAAATAATTACATAACCCACATGTGAAGGGTATTTTGTGCCGATGTTGGCCGAGCAGGCATTTATAACCTTAGCTCCGAAATAGTCGCCCTTTCCAAGATAGGCCGGCATAAAGCCAAACATATTGATGCCGTCAAGGGCGTGAATGGTTCTGGGGGGCTGCACGCATTTTCCGCTTTCAAGCTTAATAAAGGCACCGCGCATGACCTCTATGCATTTTTCCATTGTAAGCTTTTCAAAGACCTCAGCCTTTTCTACAATTCTCATTCTATCCCTCCCAGGTATCTCTGCAGGAACTGTCTTGTTCTCTCGGCCTTAGGATTTGTAAAAATATCCTCAGGCGCTCCGCTTTCGACAATTACACCGCTGTCCATAAACACAACCTTGTCTGAAACCTCTCTGGCAAAGGCCATTTCATGCGTAACTACAATCATTGTTCTTTTTTCCTCAGCCACCCTGCGTATTACGGAAAGCACCTCGCCCACAAGCTCCGGGTCAAGGGCCGATGTCGGCTCGTCCATAAGAATAACCTTTGGGTTCAGCGCCAGCGCCCTGGCAATTCCAACCCTCTGCTGCTGTCCGCCGGACAGCTGTATCGGATAGCTGTTTCTTTTGTCCGCAAGTCCTACCTTTTCAAGGTAATATTCGCCCTTCTGCTTTGCCTCGGCGGCGGATATTTTCTGTACGGTAATCAGCCCCTGCGTCACGTTTTCCAGCACCGTTTTATTGGCAAACAGGTTATAGTGCTGAAATACCATAGCGGTCTGCCTTCTTACATCAAGTATTTCCTTCTTGGCGGCCTTAGGCATGTCAATAGTCCTGCCGTCTATCTCAAGGGTGCCCTTGTCGGCCTTTTCAAGAAAGTTAATGCATCTGAGCATTGTCGTCTTTCCCGAGCCGCTGGAGCCAAGCACGGTAACCACCTCACCCTCTCCAACCTCAAGGTCAATCCCCTTAAGGACTTCCAAATCATTAAATTTTTTATGCACATTCTCAAGACGTATCATACTCATGTCCTCACTTTATACCTGTTTTGTCTTATTTCCACCTTTTTCAGGCACTGCTCCAGTATAAAGCACAGCGCCCAGTAAATAACGGCTGTAATTATGTATACCTCGATATACCTGTACGCTTTATTGGCCTGCGCCACTGCCACTCCCATCATTTCATGTACGGAAATCATATATGCAAGGGTGCTTCCCTTTATATTTCCGACAAAGAGGTTGACAAGGTTTGGCGTTGCCGTTGCCAGCGCCTGAGGTATAAGTATTTTGAACATTGACTGCGCCTCTGTCATTCCAATTGATTTGCAGGCCTCATGCTGTCCCGGCTCAATGGCCTCAAGGGAGGAACGGAAGGTTTCCGAAACATAGGCCGAGGTGTTTATTGAAAAGGCCAGCACCGCGTAAAACAGCGGTGGTATATTTTTTATAATACTTACCCCGCCAATTGACATGCTGTACATGTTCACATAATACGGAATACAGAAATAAGCAATATAAAGCTGTATAACAAGCGGAAATCCCCTTACAAGGGATACGTATATTTTAAAAATCTGGTTTAAAACAGGCACCCTGTAATATCTTATAAGCCCTATTAAAAGTCCCAGAAGCCCTCCTATTGCCATTGAGGCCACGGATATAAACGCCGTAAGGGGCAGAGCCTTTAAAACAAGCGGTATGGTTTCCATCATAAACTCTATATTAAGCGTCATTTGACAGCCACCTCCGCGTCTCTTCTCCTG
>PPYF01303973.1_pt1 | contig 35259 bp, 31 predicted proteins | sample 1559871 | NCBI WGS metagenome assembly PPYF01 (sample SAMN08240021, study PRJNA423297) | Human gut metagenome, whole genome shotgun sequencing project.
CCGCCCCAGCACCTCCGCCGCCCCCAGCGACACCAGCAGCTGCGACGCCGCGAAAAAGGGGAACAGCGCCGGTATCACCGAGGTGATACAGAGGTCGATCCCGTCCCGGACGCCTTGTGCCGCAACGCTTTCACGGCACAGCAGCAGTACGGCCAGCACCCCGGAGAGGGAGGCGGTCAGCGTTATGAGCCATCTTTTCAAATCCATCACCGCTGTCACCTTATGCGCATTTCGCTGCCGGATATGCACGCGGACAGGCAACTTCTCCGTCCGGCGCGCATACGCTTTTCTCACCCACGGAACGGGCATCGGAGGTGGAGAACGTGGCAAAGCTATCCAAAAAGCTGTCTCAGGCCAGCCAGCGGGCCATGGATCGGCTGGATCTGCCGGTGAATCTGGCGTCCGGCGTGGCTCGGATGGAGCTGCTGGGCAACCGCTCCCTTTACATCGACCGGCACCGGGGCGTGCTGTCCTACAGCACCGAGGCGGTGGACATCAACGCCGGGACGGTGGTGGTGCGGGTGCAGGGCGAGGGACTGGAGCTGGCGGTGATGACCGACGAGGAGCTGCGGGTCAACGGTGTGATCCGCCGGGTGGAACTGGTGGAGTAAGGAGCGGCCATGTATCGGAAAGTGCTGAACTACCTGCGGGGACAGGTGACGGTGGAGGTGGAGAGCGCCGCGCCGGAGCGGGTGCTGAACCTCTGCGCCGCCCACGGCATCCCCTTCTGGGAGCTGGAGTGGCTGTCGGAGATACGGCTGCGGGCCGTCACCGCCCGGAGCCAGCTGCCCCGGCTGCGGGAGGTGCTGACCCGGACGGACGCGGCGCTCACCGTGGTGCGGACGGAGGGGGCGCCGGAGGTGTGGCGGCAGTACCGGCGGCGCTATGTGCTGCTGGCGGCGGCGCTGCTGCTGGCGGCGGTGCTGGCGCTGGGCAGCACCCACATCTGGGCCTTTCAGGTGACGGGCAACGACACCGTGCCCACGGAGACGATCCTGCGGACGCTGGAAAAGCACGGGGTGGCGCTGGGAGCCCGAAGCCGCATCGACCAGGAGGCACTGCGCAATCAGGTACTGCTGGAGCTGCCGGACGTGGTATGGCTGACGGTGAATATGCGGGGCTGCACCGCCCATGTGCAGGTGGTGGAGCGCCAGCGCCCGCCCCATCTTTACGCCGACGGCGAGATCGCCAACGTGGTGGCCGCCCGGGACGGCCTTGTCACCAGAATACAGGCGCTGGACGGTCAGGCGCAGGTCATGGCCGGCAGCACCGTTACGGCGGGGCAGGTGCTGATCTCCGGCGTGGTGGACTCCGACCAGCGGGGCTACCGGCTGCTCCGCGGCATGGGGCAGGTGTGGGCGCGGACATGGTATGAGCTGTCGGTGTCCGTGCCGCTGACGGTACAGGAAAAGGGACAGGAGACGGGGGCTGTTACCCGCATGGCGGTGGACATCGGGAGAAACCGCATAAAAATCTACGGAAAGGGTAGCATGACAGACCCGGATTGTGATAAAATGACGGTGTACCGCACGGCGCGTCTGCCCTTTGGGCTGACGCTGCCGGTGACGCTGGTGACAGAACGCACGGTGCGCCATGCCGTCAACGAGACGGAGCGGCCTGTGGCTGCCGCCTGCGCCGAAGGCGAAGCGCAGCTGATGACACAGCTTCAGGCGGCGCTGGAGCAGACCGGCGGCCAGCTGCTGCACCACCGTTTTGACGCGGTGCGGCAGGGGACGCGGCTGGTGGTGACGCTCCATGCGGAGTGTGAGGAACAGATCGGCGTATCATCGCCGCTGGATATACAGGATATGGGGAGGTAAAGACCCGGATATGGAACAACGCATCAGCATTGAACGCATGGAGGAGGCCGTGAACCTGTTCGGCTCCTTCGACGAGAACATCCGCCTGCTGGAGACGGAATTTCAGGTACAGGTGGTGAACCGGGGCGGCGAGATCGTGGTGTCCGGCGAGCCGGAGAACGTAATGCTGGCGGTGAAGGCAGTGCAGGCGCTGCTGACGCTGTCCAACAAGGGGGAGAACATCTCCGACCAGCATGTGCGCTACGTCATCGGACTGGTGCGCTCCGGTCAGGCCGAGCGCATCAGCGAGCTGACCCAGGATGTGATCTGCATCACCAGCAAGGGCCGCCCCGTGAAGCCCAAGACCATCGGCCAGAAGGAGTATGTCAACGCCATCATGAAGCAGACCGTCACCATCGGCGTGGGGCCTGCCGGTACGGGTAAGACGTATCTGGCGGTGGCGGCGGCGGTGGCCGCCTTCCGGGACAAGCAGGTAAACCGCATCATCCTGACCCGTCCCGCCGTGGAGGCCGGTGAGCGGCTGGGCTTCCTGCCCGGCGATCTGCAGAGCAAGGTGGATCCCTATCTGCGGCCGCTGTACGACGCGCTGTTCGATATGCTGGGCGCGGAGACATATCAGAAGTATCTGGAGCGGGGCAACATCGAGGTGGCGCCGCTGGCCTATATGCGCGGCCGGACGCTGGACGACAGCTTCATCATTCTGGACGAGGCCCAGAACACCAGCCGCGAGCAGATGAAGATGTTCCTGACCCGTATGGGCTTCGGCTCCAAGGTGGTCATCACCGGCGACGTGACCCAGATCGACCTGCCGGCCGACAAGGTCAGCGGCCTGAAGGAGGCCATGAAGGTGCTGCGGGACGTGGAGGGCGTGGCCATCTGCAAGCTCACTAAGGAGGACGTGGTGCGCCACGTCATGGTGCAGCGCATCATCGAGGCTTACGCAAAATTTGAGGAGAAAAAGAAATGAAACGACACTATATCCCGGTGACGGCGGACGTCCCCGGTGTCAGCGACGGCACCAAGAGCTTCCTGCGGCGGGTCATCCGCACGGCGCTGGGCCAACAGGGCGTGGACGTACCCTGCGAGGTGGATGTATATGTCACCGGCGACGCGGGCATACAGGAATTGAACCGCGAGATGCGGCAGGTGGACAGACCCACGGATGTGCTGAGCTTTCCGGAGTTCGAGCTGACGCCCGGCGAGCTGCCCGGGCAGGAGGACGCCGATCCGGGGACGGGCTATGTGCCGCTGGGCGATATGGCCATCTCGCTGGAGCGGGTGAAGGCGCAGGCCAAGGAGTACGGCCACAGCAACCGCCGGGAGCTGGCGTATCTGGCGGTACACTCCGTGCTGCATCTGCTGGGCTACGACCATATGGACGAGGGAGAGCAGAAGGCCCGGATGCGGGCGCGGGAGGAGGCCATCATGGCCGTGCTGGGACTGGAACGGAAGTAAAACATACACAAAAAATTGCTCAAATGAAAGAAAGTTGAGGATCACCTGATGGAAAACGTAACGAAAACTGCCATGATCACGGTATGCGGACGGCCCAACGTGGGCAAGTCCAGCCTGACCAACGCACTGGTGGGCGAGAAGATCGCCATCGTGTCGGACAAGCCCCAGACTACCCGCAACCGTATTTACGGCGTGGTGAACCGGGGCGACACCCAGTACGTCCTGCTGGACACGCCGGGTCTGCACAAGCCCCGCAGCCGTTTGGGCGACTACATGGTCAAGGTGGTGCGGGAGAGCCTGAGCGACGTGGAGTGCGCGCTGCTGCTGGTGGAGCCCATCGCCCATGTGGGCGAGCCGGAGCGCATTTTGATCCAGCGCATCCGGGAGGAGCGGCTGCCCTGTGTGCTGGGTATCAACAAGATCGACACGGTGGAAAAGAAGGACACACTGCTGGAGGTTATCGCCGCGTACAGCGAGGCGTATGAGGGGTTCGACGCCATCATCCCCATCTCCGCCCGGACGGGGGACGGACTGGACGACCTGATGACCCAGCTGGCCAAGTACGCGCAGGAGGGCCCGCAGCTGTTCCCCGACGGTATGACCACCGATCAGCCGGACAGTCAGGTGTGCGCCGAGATCGTGCGGGAGAAGATGCTGCGGTGTCTGGACAAGGAGATCCCCCACGGCACGGCGGTGGAGGTGACGCGGTTCTCCGAGCGGGAGGACAGCGGCATCATCGATCTGGATGTGACCATCTACTGCGAAAAGGCCAGCCACAAGGGCATTATCATCGGAAAGGGCGGCGAGATGCTCAAGCGCATCAGCTCACTGGCCCGGCGGGACATCGAGAGGTTTATGGGTACCAAGGTGTACATGGAGACGTGGGTGAAGGTCAAGGAGAACTGGCGGGACAATGTGAATTTTATCCGCAGTCAGGGGTATAACGAGGAGTAACCACCAAGCATTCCCAGTGATAATTCCGCCGCAGACCTCCATGCTAATGGCAGGGAGGTGATGGCCATGGACTACTGGGAGCTGTTCCGCGACACCGGCGCACCGGAGGCGTATCTGCTGTGGCGCGGCCAACAGGAGGCGGTATGCAAAACGGAAAAACAGTGACCACCGGCCTTGTGCTGCGGGTCACGGAGACAAAGGAGACGGACAAGATCCTGACGGTGCTGACGCCGGACATGGGGAGGATCCCCCTCATTGCGCGGGGGGCGCGGCGGAAAAACAGCCGCATCGCCGCCGCCTGCCAGCTGCTGGCCTACTCGGAGCTGACGCTGTACAAGCGGGGGAGCTGGTATATGCTGGATGAGGCCTCCACTGTGGAGCTGTTCGACGGCGTGCGGCGGGACATTGTGCTTCTGTCGCTGGCGTCCTACTTCACGGAGCTGGCGGAGGCGGTGTGCGCCGAGGAAACGGCGTCGCCGGAGATCCTGTCGCTGCTGCTGAACGCGCTGTACGCCCTGTGCTATCTGGGCAAGGAGCCCCAGCTGGTGAAGGCGGCGTACCAGTTCCGACTGCTGGCGCTGGCGGGCTTTGAGCCATTGGCGTCAGAGTGCGCCGTGTGCGGCCGGGAGAAGCCGGAGACCCCTATGCTGGATGTGCTTCGCGGCGTGGTACACTGCGGCGGCTGCAAGCAGCCCGGCGGGCTGAGTATGCCCCTGACGGCGGCAGGTCTGGCGGCGCTGCGGCATATCCTGTACTGCGACAGCCGGAGGCTGTACGCCTTTACGCTGGAGCCCACGGCGCTGCGGGGGCTGGATCAGGCGGGGGAAGCCTTCGCCGCCAGCCAGCTGGAGAGGAGCTTCCGGACACTGGACTACTACAAATCCCTTTTGGGGTAACATGAGGACATACATATGAGCGACTTATTTGAAAAATCCATGCGGACGCTGGAACTGCCCGCCGTGCTGGAGCTGCTGGCACAGCGGGCCGTCAGCGACGAGGCCAAGGAACGGTGCCGCCGGCTGCGGCCCGCCACCGAGGCGGAGACGGTCAGCCATCTGCTGGACGAGACGGACGCGGCCAAGACCCGGCTGGGGCTCCGCGGCAGCCCGTCCTTCACCGGCGTGAAGGATGTGGCGCAGCCGCTGAACCGCGCCGACCACGGCGGTATGCTGAATACCCGGGAGCTGCTGGATATCGCCGGGGTGCTGACGGCCACCCGGCGGGTCAGCGACTATGATGCGGACCGGCAGGGGGAGCCCACGGCCATCGACCGGCTGTTCTCCGCCCTGCGGCCCAACAAGTACCTGGAGGGCAGGATACGCGGGGCTATTCTGGACGAGGAGACCATCGCCGACACCGCCAGTCCCGAGCTGGCGGACATCCGGCGGCAGATGCGGGTGGCGGCCACCAAGGGACGCCAGATCCTGCAGCGCATTATCTCCTCGCCGTCCTACGCCAAGGTATTGCAGGAGGCCCTCATTACCCAGCGTGACGGGCGGTTCGTGGTGCCGGTGAAGGCGGAGTGCAAGGGCAGCCTGCCGGGACTTGTTCATGACGTATCCTCCTCCGGCGCCACACTGTTTGTGGAGCCCATGGGCGTGGTGCAGGCCAACAACGAGATGAAGGAGCTGGAGGCCAAGGAAGACAAGGAGATCGACCGCATCCTGCGCATCCTGTCCGGCGAGTGCGCCGCCCAGCGGGAGACGATCCTCTATAACTACGACGTGCTGGTGCAGCTGGACGCCATCTTTGCCCGGGCGCAGCTGAGCTACGCCATGGACGCGGGACGGCCGCTGGTGCGCAAGCGGGGCGGTATCGACCTGAAGCGGGCGCGGCACCCGCTGCTGGATCAGGCCAAGGCCGTACCGGTGACGGTGGAGCTGGGCGGACGGTTTGATACGCTGGTCATCACCGGCCCCAACACCGGCGGCAAGACCGTGACCCTGAAGACCATTGGACTTTTAAGTCTGATGGCGCAGTGCGGCCTGCACATCCCTGCCGGCGACCAGAGCGCCGTGCAGGTGTTCTCCCGTATTCTGGCGGACGTGGGCGACGAGCAGAGCATCGAGCAGAGCCTGTCTACCTTCTCCGCACACATGGCAAACACGGTGGAGATCTTAAAGCAGGCCGACGACAGGAGCCTCATCCTGTTCGACGAGCTGGGCGCGGGTACAGACCCGGTGGAGGGCGCGGCGCTGGCCATCGCCATCATTCAGGACGTGCGGGGAAAGGGGGCGCTGACGGCGGCCACCACCCACTACGCGGAGCTGAAGACCTTCGCCATGACCACGGCGGGGGTAGAAAACGCCAGCTGTGAGTTCGATGTGCAGACCCTGCGGCCCACCTACCGGCTGCTCATCGGCATTCCCGGCAAGTCCAACGCCTTTGCCATCTCCCGGCGGCTGGGACTGGATGAAAGCGTTATCGAAACGGCCAAGGCCCAGATGGACAGCGAATCTGTCCGGTTTGAGGACGTGCTGACCCAGCTGGAGGAGAAGCGCCAGCGGTTGGAGAAGGCCCAGACGGAGGCGGATCGCCTGTGGCAGCAGCGGGAGGAGGACGCACGCAAGGCCCGGACATTCCGGGAGCAGATGGAGAAGGCCAAGGACAACGCCCGCACCAAGGGCGAGGCTGAGGCCCGGCGCATCGTGCGGCAGGCCCAGCAGCAGGCGGAGCAGGTGTTTGCCGAGCTGGACGAGCTGCGAAAGCAGCAGCAGCGCAGCGACTATCAGACGGTGAACGACGGCAAGGCCGATGTCCGCCGCCGCCTGAAGGAGGCGGAGGCGGCGCTGCACCAGAGGGATGAGCAGCAGGAGCCTATCCCGGCCCCCAGCCGCCCCATCGCCGTGGGCGACACGGTGGAGTTGGCCGGCGTCCGGACAGCGGCGGCGGTACTGGCTGTCAACGGTGACGGCACCCTGCTTTTGCAGGCGGGGAAAATGAAGATGACCGTCAAGGCCGCGCAGGTGCGGCTGTTGGAAACGGCGGAGGAGATCGAGGAGAAGAAAAAGCAGGCTGCCAAGTCCCGGGCCGCCAGCGGCGGCACGGTGCAGATCAATAGCGGCACCCGCGCCTCCGCCGAGCTGGATATCCGGGGCTTGGAGACGCTGGAGGCCGAGAGCGTGGTGGAGAACTATCTGGACGCGGCGCAGCGGGCCAAGCTGGGCACCGTCACCATCATCCACGGCAAGGGCACCGGCGCGCTGCGGGCCGCCGTCCACCAGCTGCTGAAGAAAAACCGGGCCGTTAAGAGCTTCCGGCTGGGCCGGTACGGCGAGGGCGAGGCCGGTGTGACCGTGGTGGAGCTGAAATGACCGGCGGAGTTTGTCTAATTCGACGAATTGCTCGGGGAAAGTATGGTGGGGCGATACAAATTTCGTATCAATGCCCATTGCATTTCACAGGGACTTTCGGTATAATGAGAATGCTGTAAGTGACCTTTTTCACAGTTTCTGAAAAAATTGCTGCATAAGGAGTGCTGTTCCATGTATATACGGGAAATCACGGTCAAGAATGAAGTCGGTCTGCACGCCAGACCCGCCACCTATTTTATCCAGAAGGCCAACGAGTTCAAGAGCGGCATCTGGGTGGAGAAGGAGGAGCGCCGCGTCAACGCCAAGAGCTTGCTGGGCGTGCTGAGTCTCGGTATCGTGCAGGGCACCGTCATCACGCTGATCGCCGACGGCTCCGACGAGAAGGAGGCCGTGGACGCGCTGGCCGACCTGATCGAGAACCAGATCGGGGAATAACACACAAGAAAACGGCACCGCACACAGTTTTTCTGTGCGCGGTGCTCTTTTTTTGCCGGGAGCCGGGAAAATTTGCAAAAACCCTTGCGCCGCGGACAGTGGATATGCTATGATGATGGCACACATGCCATGTAAGAGAGAAAGGGGTGGCCGACATGGCGCTGACCAACGCCAGCCTGCCGGCGAAACGGCGGATATTGGCCGTCTGTGTCAAGCTGTTTCTGGAGCAGGGCTACAAAAAAACCACCGTGGCACAGATCGTGCAGGGTGCGGGGGTGTCCAACAGCAGCTTCCAGAACATCTTCCGGGCCAAGGACGGCGTACTGACGGAGCTGGTGGCCTTTATGTTCACCAGCCAGTTCGGCGCGGCGCGGAGCGCCATCGGCGGACGGCTGCCGCCGGTGTACGTCTACGCGGCGGAGACGGCGATCCAGATGACGCTGACGGAGCTCAACGAGAACCTGCGGGAGATATACATCGAGGCCTACACCCAGCAGGAGGCGTCGGGCTATATTTTCCGGGAGACAGCCCGTGAGCTGTACGAGATCTTCGGGCCGTACCAGCCGGAGCGGACGGCGGAGGACTTTTTCCACATGGAGATCGGGTCGGCGGGCCTGATGCGGGGCTACATGGCGTACCCCTGCGACGAGACGCTGACGCTGGAGCGGAAGCTGGAGAGCTTTCTGACACTGAGCCTGCGGGGCTACAGAGTGCCGGAGGAGGAATTGCAGCAGGTGCTGGCGTTCCTGCGCACCATGGATGTCCGGGCGGTGGCCCAGCGCATCATGGAGCAGCTGTTCCACGCGCTGGAGATGCGGTACGACTTCCATCTGGGCGGGATGCCCGCAGAGGAAAAGGAGGAGCAGGCATGAGAAAACGGATCATTTCCACCCTGATGGCGCTGTGCATGGCGCTGACGCTGCTGCCGGTGCAGGTGCTGGCGGCGAACTACGCCATGGGCGAGGACGCCGGCGTATCAGTGCGGGCGCTTGCCGGAACCGCCGGAACAGAATTGAAAGCGGACAACATCGACGCCTATGTCGCCAACGGCCTGGGCAGCGGCGTGTATACGCTGGCGGAGGACGTGACCATCTCCGGCACGCTGCGGGTCACGGGTACGGTCACGGTAGATTTGAACGGCTATGTGCTGCGGTATGCTGACACGACTGCCAATGGCAGCGTGTTTGAGATTGTAAGCGGCGGCGACCTGACCGTCATCGACAGCCGCCCCAATGTGGAACATAAATTTGTCTCCAATGCCGACGGCCTGTGGGTACTGGATGAGCAAAACGGCACAGAGATCGTCAGGGGCGGAATCATCACCGGCGGCACGGGCCTTACAGACAGGAACAACAATGGCTACGGCGGCGGTGTGTATGTGGATGGCGGCGGCCGGTTCACTATGACCGGCGGCAGCATCGTGGGCTGCAAAGCTGAGGGGTATATTGCTTTTGGCGGCGGCGTGTTTGTCGCTAAAGGCGGTCAGTTCACCATGACCGGCGGCAGCATCGTGGGATGCACGGCGGTGGCTGATGAATATGGGCATGCTTATGGCGGCGGCATCCGCAATGATGGCGAAGTGCGAGGTGATATTGGTCGCACCACCCTGTCCGGCACGGCGGAGATCCGGGACTGCCATGCGAAAGGTGGGTTTCTACTGTATGGCGGCGGCATCTCTGACGCCGGTACGCTCACCATCAACGGCGACGTGAAGATCATCGGCTGCACGGCCGGCGGAATGGGCTCGGATGCCATGTATGTTAATGATAACAATGATAGCAGCGTCACCGGCGGCACGTTCTACGGCAGCATCCAAGACCTCGGAAACAAGATCTCCGGCCTCATCGTGACCTACCGCATCAACGACGCCGACTACGCTATCCAGGTTCTGCAGTCCGGCAATCAGATCACCCTGCCCAATCCCGCCAAGCCCGGCTACACCTTCGATGGCTGGTACAAGGACGGCGCGAAGTGGGAGAAAACTACCCTCGTCACCGAGAAACTCACCCTCACCGGCAGCCTGTACGTCCCTGTGACCGATGAGTCCACCCTCACCGCCGCCCTGGCCGACAGCAGCAGCGATGTTATCCGCCTCACGAGCGACATCAAGCTTTCCAACGAACTGCAGATCACCAATAACCGCAAGGTCACCCTTGACCTCAACGGCTATGTCCTCGATCTGGGAGGAAAGCATATCTCAGTCTCAGCCCTTAGTGGCGACCCATGGTATCATTCAAACCAACTGACCATCATCGACAGCGACCCCACTAAACACCACAAGTTCACGGACAACGACGGCCTGTGGAAACTGGATGAAAACGGCGATAAGACCGTCTCCGGCGGCGTCATCACCGGCGGCAGCGACGGCAGCAGCGCTATAATTGCCGGCTCGCGTGGCACAGTTACCATGAACGTCGGCAATATCATTGGTTGCTCTACTTCCGGTGTTGGCGGCGCTGTGTCTGCCAGGAATGGCACGTTTATCATGAACGGTGGCAGCATCATTGGCTGCAAGACCGACTTCGCCGGCGGCGCTGTGTACGTGCTCAACGGCAAATTCATCATGAATAGCGGCAGTATCACAAATTGTGTCGTTACAAGTCCGGCCGGCGATGGCGGCGCTGTGTACATCAGCAACGACAGCACATTCACCATGACCGGCGGCTCTATCGCCGACTGCACGGCAGTCAACGGCAGCGCCCTCTACCTGAAAAACGGCACGATGAACGCAGGCGGCGGCATGGTGGGCGGCACGGTTGTGCTTGAAAGAAACAGTGCAATCCAAGGCAGCGGCAGCACATTCAGCGGACTGATAATAAACAACGACGCGCAGACTCAGTTCAGCGGCGCACACAGCCCCTTGGGCATCGTTGGGGAGGAACCGGTTGGTGCAAACGGTTACAGCTACCACAAGGTCGCCTTTGATACGGCGGGCGGCAATATGTCGCACACAACGCGCTATTTCCTCCAAGGCAAGGATATCTCCAACGAAATCAAACCCGACCCCCGCACGGGCTACACCTTCGGCGGCTGGAACAAGGCCGACGGCACGGCGTGGGATCATGCAAGCGATACAGTTACCGATAACATAACATTGTATGCAAAATGGACAGCGAACACCTACACGGTGACCTTTGATAGCACCGGCGGCAGCGCCGTGGACGCGCAGCCTGTGGCCTACGGCGAGAAGGCAAAGAAACCCGCCGCCCCGCAAAAGACCGGCTATGCCTTCGGGGGTTGGTATCTGGGCGAAGAAGCGTATGACTTCGCCGCCGTCGTGACGGAGGACATGACCCTGACGGCCAAATGGACAGTGTGCGGCCACAAGGGCAGCACGGCACAGCCCACCTGCACAGACGCGGTGAAATGCACGGTGTGCGGCAGTACGCTCCCCGCGCTGGGCCACGAGTGGGGCCCGTGGACGAGCGGCAGCGACAACACCCACACCCGCGCCTGCAAGCGGGACGGCGCTCACACGGAGACGAAGAGCTGCGTGGATGCGGATAGGGACCACATGTGTGAGGCTTGCGGCCAGACCATCTCCGGACACACCGGCGGCACGGCCACCTGCACCGCCAAGGCGGTGTGCAGCGTGTGCGGGCAGTCCTACGGCGCGGTGGATACCGCCAACCACGACCTGAAGCACACGGCGGCCAAGGAACCGGGCGCCTTTGTCACGGGCCGCATCGAATACTGGACGTGCCGGACCTGCGGGAAATACTTTGCCGATGCCGGCGGGGCCAAGGAGATCAGCCGGGACGATATCATCATCCCCCGGCTGGGCACCGCGGCTGACAGCGAGGGCGGCAAGGCCAGCCCCGCCACCTTCGATGCCGGTACCGGCGTCAGCGCTGTGACGGCGGTGACATCGCTGGCAGGTCTGGCGCTGCTGCGCCGGAAGCGCCGTGACGGCGAATGAGCATAAAAATAAGCATAAAAAAGGAACGCACCGGGGTGCGTTCCTTTTTTATGCGGTTCAGCGGGCCTTCTCCGCCTCGCGGGCCACGCGGACGAGCCACTCCGCCGATTCCAGCGGATAGAGGCCCTGCGCCGTCTCGCCGGTGAGCATCAGGCAGTCCGCGCCGTCCAGCACGGCGTTGTAGATATCCAGCACCTCCGCCCGGGTGGGGGTGGGGTGGTCGAGCATGCTGTGCAGCAGCTGCGTCACCACCAGAAAGGGCTTCCGGCGGCTGCGGCACAGGGCGGCGATGCGCTTCTGGGCGGCAGGCAGCTGCTCCAGCGGCAGGCTGCTGCCCAGATCACCCCGGGCCACCGTCACCACGTCGCAGAAATCCAGCCAGTCCGGCAGGGCGTCCAGTCCCGCCCGGTTTTCCACCTTGGCGAACAGCTCCGCATGGCCAAGGCCGTTGGCCGCCATGGCGTCCCGGACGGTGTGCAGATCGCCGGCGCTGCGGACGAAGGGCTGCATGACCGCGTTCACGCCCAGCTGCGCCGCCTGCGCCAGATCGGCAAGGTCGGCCTCGCACAGGGCGGGACGGCGGAGGTCGACGCCCTCCGGCGTCAGGCTCTTATGACCGGTGAGGACGCCGCCCCGGGTGACGCGGCACACACCGCCGTCCATCACGGTCAGCGCCATGGCCCCGTCGTCCAGCAGGACGGTCATGCCGGGGCGCAGCGCCGCCAGCACATCCTTCTCCACAGGGATATCCGCGCCCAGCGTCACCGTATGACCCTCCGCCAACGGCAGGGGGGCGGGCAGCGCGCCGATGCGTACCTCCGGGCCCCGCAGATCGATCATCAGTTGGGCGGGAAGCCCCGTCTTTCTCTGGGCGGTGCGGAGGGCGGCGATCCAGTCCGTCCGTGCCGCCAGCGGCGTGTGGGACAGGTTCAGCCGGAAGCCGGTAACGCCCCGGCACAGCAGCGCCGCCAGCGTACCGGCATCGCAGCAGGCGGGGCCGAGGGTGGCGTAGTATCTCATGGCGTATCCTCCTTGTGAAAATGATCGTAGACGGCGTAGGCGGCGGGCTTGGGCAGTACCTCCTCCAGCTGGGGCAGTTCAGCGGCCCGAATGGCCTTGATGGTGCCGAAACGCTGCAAAAGCAGCTTTTTCCGCGCTTCCCCCACACCGGCAATGCCGTCCAGCTGGGAGCGGTAGGCGTTTTTGGCGTGCTTTTGGTGGTGGTAGGTGATGGCGAAGCGGTGTACCTCCTCCTGCACCCGGCCAATGAGGGCGAACAGGGCGGGAGGCGTCTGGATGCCGATCTCCCGGCCGTCGGCGGTGACCAGAGCACGGGTGCGGTGGCGGTCGTCCTTTACCATACCCAGCACGGGCACGGTCAGCCCCAGCTTTTCCAGCACCTCCTCCGCCACGCGGGCGTGCTGCACACCGCCGTCGATGAGCAGCAGGTCAGGGAGGGGGGCGAACTTCTCGTCGCCGTCCAGATACCGGCGGAACCGGCGCTCCAGCACCTCCGCCATGGCGCCGTAATCGTCGGGGCCGCCGCAGGTCTTGATCTGGAAACGGCGGTAGTCCCGCTTCAGGGGGCGTCCGTCCACGAACACCACCATGCTGGCCACCTGATCGGCGCCGCCGGTGTGGGAGATGTCGCAGCTTTCCATGCGGCGGGGCGGTACGGGCAGTCCGGCCAGCTCCTGCAAAAGTCGGAGAGTGCCGGCGATGCGCTCGGCATCGGAGGTGACGCGCTCCACCTCCTCCCGGGCATTGCGGCAGGCAATATCCAGCAGCTCCCGGCGCTGGCCCCGCTGGGGCACGCGGAGGGTGACGGTGTGGCCGCAGCGCTCCGTCAGCAGGGCGGACAGGGTGTCCATGTCCTCCGCCGGCAGCGGCAGCAGGATCTCCCGGGGCAGCAGCTCACGGCCCAGATAATACTGGGTCACCACGGCGTCCAACAGCGCTGCGGCGTCCTCGGCGGCGGGCAGCACTTCCACCCGGCGGCCCAGCAGGTCGCCGTTTTCGATGTGCAGCACGGCGCAGCCGGCCCGGGCTGGGCCGGTGTACACGCCCCACACGTCGGTGTCGGCGCAGATGCCGGCGATGACCTTCTGGTTCTTGGACAGCACCGACAGCGCCCGCACCTGATCCCGCAGGGCGGCGGCACGCTCAAAGTCCAGCGCCTCGGCGGCATCGTTCATCTGGGCTGTGAGCTCCGCCGTCACCTGCCGCAGCCGTCCCTCGAACAGCCGCACAGCCTGAGCGATGCGGCAGCGGTACTCGGCAGCGTCCGGGCCGTCGGGACGGCAGAAGCCGTCGCACCGGCCGATGTGGTGATTCAGGCAGGGGCGTTCCCTGCCGATATCCTGCGGGAACCGGCGGGAGCAGGTGGGCAGCCGCAGGGCGGCACACACCGCGTCGATGGCCTGCCGCGTCTCGCTGCGGCCGCCGAAGGGCCCAAAGTACCGGGCGCCGTCCTGCGCGGGGCGGGTCACCAGCGAAAAACGGGGGTATTCGGACGCTTCATCCAGCCGTACAAAGGGGTAGCCCTTGTCATCCTTCAGCAGAATGTTGTAGCGGGGCATGTGCCGCTTGATGAGGGAGTTTTCCAGAATGAGGGCCTCGAACTCCGAGCGGACGATGATGGTGTCGAACCGATCCACCTGCGACACCATGCGGCGGGTCTTGCCGTTGTGGGAGGCGGTGTCCTGAAAGTACTGGCTTACCCGGTTTTTCAGTTTTTTGGCCTTGCCTACGTAGATGACCTGCCCTGTTTTGTCCATCATCAGATAGACGCCGGGCAGCAGCGGCAGCTCGTTGGCTTTGGCCCGCAGCTCGTCCTTCGTCATGGCGGCACCTCCTTGCCGGGATGTGTTTTTCCCAGTATAGCACGGCGGAACGGGGCAGGCAAGGGGGAGGGGACAGGGCAGTGGGTAAGAAAAAAGTGTCAGAAAGAGGAAAATTTATCCGAAGAAAACCATTGACAAGAAAAATACCTTGCAGTACAATATACAAGAAGCATAGTGGTGCGCTTGGTGAATGTGCGCCGCGCTTCGGAATTTGCTCTTCCCCCTGCCTGGCACCCCCCTTTTGCCCGGCATTAAAACGGACGGAGCGCCGCAAGGCGCTCCGTCCGTTTTTTCACATTCTTTTCAGTTCAGACCGCCCTCGTTGGCCGCAAACAGCCGGTCAATGCGCCGGTGCAGCGGCGTGTGGGCGGGCTCGGACAGCGTGGGGTCAGCGTCCAACAGAGTGCTGGCGGCGGACTGGGCCTCGTCCAGCAGCCGCACATCACAGCTGAGATCGGCGGCCTTCAGCGTGGGCAGACCGTGCTGCCGCTGACCGAAGAAGTCGCCGGGGCCGCGGAGACGCAGATCCTCCTCAGAGATCTTGAAGCCGTCGTTGGTCTCTGTCAGCACCTTCAGACGGCGGCGGGTATCCTCGCTGTCGCTGTCGGACAGCAGGATGCACCAGCTTTTGGCGGCGCCCCGGCCTACCCGGCCCCGCAGCTGATGGAGCTGGCTGAGACCGAAGCGCTCGGCGTTCTCCACCACCATCAGATTGGCGTTGGGCACGTCCACGCCTACCTCCACCACGGTGGTGGATACCAGAATGTCGCGCTCCCCGGCGGCGAAGGCGGCCATGACGGCCTCTTTCTCCTTGGCCTTCATGCGGCCGTGGAGCACGGCGATGCGCAGGTCGGGAAACACCTCCTCCTGCAGCTTTTCGGCGTAGGCGGTGACGGCCTTGCGCTCGTCGGGCAGCTGGTCGTCCTCCGCCACCAGCGGACAGACGATGAATATCTGATGTCCCTCGGCTACCTGCCTGCGGATGAAGGCATTCAGCCGCTGGCGGTATTTCTCCCCCACGGCGAAGGTATCCACCTTCTGCCGCCCGGGCGGCAGCTCATCGATGATGGACACATCCAAATCACCGTAGATGATAAGGGCCAGCGTCCGGGGGATGGGGGTGGCGGACAGCACCAGCATATGGGGCGAGCCGGCTTTCCTGGACAGCGCCGCCCGCTGGTCCACACCGAAGCGGTGCTGCTCATCGGTGATGACAAGCCCCAGCCGGGCGTACTGCACATCCTCCGTCAGCAGGGCGTGGGTGCCGATGCACAGGTCGACACTGCCGTCGGCCAGACCGGCCAGAATCTCCCGGCGCTCCCTGGCGCGGGTGGAGCCGGTGAGCAGGGCGCAGCGCAGGCCGAAGCGGGCGAACAGCGGCGATAGATTTTCATAGTGCTGGTGGGCCAGAATTTCGGTGGGAGCCATCAGCGCCGACTGCCAGCCGCTCTGGGCGGCGAACCAGACGCAGGCGGCGGCCACCATGGTCTTGCCGCTGCCCACGTCGCCCTGACACAGCCGGTTCATGGGACGGCCCGACGTCATGTCGGACACCGCCTGCTCCACGGCACGGCGCTGGGCATTTGTCAGCGCGAAGGGCAAGGCGGCGTAAAAGGGCGCGAGGCTCGCCGTCTTGCAGACGGGGCCGTGTCCCGCTTCTCTGCGGGAGCGCAGCAGCCGCAGGCCACAGGCCAGCACAAAAAGCTCCTCGAACACCAGACGGCGGCGAGCGATCTCCAACGCCTCCGGCGAGTCGGGGAAGTGGATATTCTCGTAGGCATAGCCCACATAGCACAGGTGATGGGCTTGCCGCACCTCATCGGGCAGTGCGTCCGGCAGCAGGTCACGGCAGGCGTCCAGCCCCTGCCGCATGGCCTTGGCCAGCATGGTCTGGCTGACCCCGGCGGTCAGGGGGTAGATGGGCATGATGCGGCCCGTCAGCAGCTGCCGCCCCTCCGGCTCCAGCACCGGATTGGTCATGCGGCGGCGCAGCAGGTCGCCCTCCACCTTGCCGTAGAAGATATACGTCTCCCCTTTGTGGAGACTGGTTTTCCGGTAGTCCTGATTGAAAAAGGCTACATCCAGCACGCCGCTGCCGTCCACGGCCCGCACCTTCACCAGCGTGCGCCCTCCGGCGATGCGGCTGGCGGTGGGGTCGCCGGCCAGCATGGCCCGGACGCAGGCGTATTCACCCACCGGCAGCTCCCGGATGGGACGCTCCAGCGTCCGATCCTCCCACCGGCGGGGAAAGTAGGACAGCAGGTCGCCCAGCGTGGTGATGCCCAGCTTTTGCAGGGCCTTGGCCCGTGTCTCGCCGATGCCCTTGATGTACCGGATGTCGGTGTTGAGATCGGCCATGGCGTCAGAAGCCGCTGAAGGCGGAGAAGTCGGCGGGCGGCGCAAACAGAGGCGGCTCCTGCACGTCCTCCGCCGCAGAGGGCAGCAGCGCCTCCTCCGGCGCAGGAACGTACTCCACGAATTGGTACTTCAGGCCGTTCTCCTCCATGAGCTCACTCTCACTGTCTACCTGCCACCGGGGGTCAGCGTCCAGATCGGGGAAAAAGGCGTCGGCGTGGCCGTCGGCAAAAATCTTGGTGATAAACACCCGGTCGCACAGGGGCAAAAAACGGCGGTAGACGCTTTCACCGCCGATGATCCAAGCGTCCTCCCCAGCCTGAAACACCGCCTCCACGGGGAAGTGGACGATCTCCGCGTTTTCCGCGGTAAAGCTCCGGTCACCGGTGAGAACGATGCTGCGGCGATGGGGCAGCCCTCTGCCGCCGGGCAGGGATTGCAGGGTCTTGCGGCCCATGAGGACGGTCTTGCCCTCCGTCAGGGCGCGGAAGCGCCGCATATCGGCGGGGATATGAAACAGCAGGGCGTTATCCCGGCCGATGCCCCAGTGCCGGTCTACGGCTGCAATGGCGTACATGGGCATTCCTCCTTAAATGGCCACGGGGATCTTGTCCTCGAAGGGCTGGGGGTCGTAGCCCTCCAGCGAGAAGCTGTCCCGTGTGAACCGGTAGAAATCGGAGACGGACTTGTCCATCACAAAGCGGGGGGCGGGACGCTCGTCCTGCTCCAGCAGCTTTTCGATGATGGGTACATGGCGGTCGTAGATGTGGGCGTCGGCAATGACGTGTACCAGCTCACCGGCCTCCAGACCGGACACCTGCGCCATCATGTGTACCAGTACGCTGTACTGCACCACATTCCAGTTGTTGGCGGCCAGCATATCCTGACTGCGCTGGTTGAGAATGGCGTTGAGGGTGTTGCCGGAGACGTTGAAGGTCATGGAGTAGGCACAGGGATACAGCGCCATCTCGTGAAGATCCTGAAAGTTGTAGATATTGGTGAGGATGCGGCGGCTGGCGGGATTGTGCTTCAGGTCATACAGCACCCGATCCACCTGATCCATCTCCCCCTCGGGGTATTGGTGCTTCACCGCCAGCTGGTAGCCGTAGGCCTTGCCGATGGAGCCGTTTTCATCGGCCCAGCTGTCCCAGATGTGGCCCCGCAGGTCGTGGATATTGTTGGACTTCTGCTGCCAGATCCACAGCAGCTCGTCGATGCAGGTCTTGAAAAAGGTGCGGCGCACGGTGAGGATGGGAAACTCCTGGCGCAGGTCGTAGCGGTTGACGATGCCGAATTTCTTTACAGTGTGGGCGGGCGTGCCGTCCTCCCAGTGGGGACGCACCTGCTGGTCGGTGTCCCACACCCCGTTTCGCAGGATGTCACGGCAATTTTCCTTAAAGATCTGGTCTGCACGGCTCATAAGCATACCCCCTGTGTGTTTTTCCTCATTGTACCAGATTCACCGGCGATTGGAAACACAAATGTGAGGGATAAGAAAAAAGAAATTGTGTCCTGCCGATACTTCGGGTATACTGTATGCTGGTTGAAAATGTGAAGGAGGTATTCTTCTGATGAAATATGATGTGTTGATCATCGGCGCGGGCCCCGGCGGCATCTTCTCCGCCTATGAGCTGATGCAGCGGAAGCCGGCGTGGAGGGTAGCGGTGCTGGAGGCGGGCAACCCGCTGGAGAAGCGGCACTGTCCCATCGACGGCGACAAGGTCAAGTCCTGCATCCACTGCAAGACCTGCGCCATTATGAACGGCTTCGGCGGCGCCGGCGCCTTCTCCGACGGCAAGTACAACCTGACCAACGAGTTCGGCGGCACACTGTACGAGTACATCGGCAAGCAGAAGGCCATGGAGCTGATGCACTATGTGGACGATATCAACGTGGCCTGCGGCGGCGCGGGCACCAGGCTGTACTCCACGGCGGACAGCGGCTTCAAGCGCCTGTGTCTGCAAAATAATCTCCACCTGCTGGATGCCTCCGTGCGGCATCTGGGCACCGACATCAACTACAAGGTGCTGGAGAATCTGTACGCCCAGCTGAAGGAGCATATCGACTTCCACTTCCTGACGCCCGTAAAGGCCCTGCGCGTCACGGAGGACGGCGGCTACGAGGCGGAGACGGACAAGGGCACGTTCTGCGGCAGCAAGTGCATCATCTCCGTGGGCCGCAGCGGCAGCAAGTGGATGGAGTCCGTGTGCGAGGCGCTGGACATCCCCACCAAGTCCAACCGGGTGGATATCGGTGTCCGGGTGGAGCTGCCCGCCGAGGTGTTTGCCCCCATCACCGATGAGCTTTACGAGAGCAAGATCGTCTATAAGACCGAGAAGTATCAGGACAAGGTGCGCACATTCTGCATGAATCCCCGGGGCGCGGTGGTCAATGAGAACACCAACGGCATCGTCACCGTCAACGGCCACAGCTACGAGGATCCGGCCATGCACACGGAGAACACCAACTTCGCCCTGCTGGTGTCCAAGCACTTTACCGAGCCGTTCCGGGACAGCAACGGCTACGGCGAGAGCATTGCCCGGCTCAGCAATATGCTGGGCGGCGGCGTGATGGTGCAGCGGTTCGGCGACCTGATCCGCGGCCAGCGCAGCACCCCAAAGCGCATCGAAAAGGGCTTCATGACCCCCACGCTGGCGGCGACCCCCGGCGATCTGAGCCTTGTGATGCCCAAGCGTATTCTGGACGGCATCATCGAGATGATCTACGCGCTGGACAAGATCGCTCCCGGCACCGCCAGCGACGATACGCTGCTCTACGGCGTGGAGGTAAAGTTCTACAACATGGAGGTGGCGCTGGACGAGAATCTGGAGACGCCCCACAAGGGCCTGTTCGTCATCGGCGACGGCAGCGGCGTGACCCACTCCCTGTCCCACGCATCGGCCAGCGGCGTCTATGTGGCCCGCTATCTGGCGGACAACGCATGATACGGCAGTAAAAGGAAAGCCCCGGCGCGGGGCTTTCCTTTTTTAGATGGTGCGCGGCAAGAAAACCGCAAAAAGCACTACCAAAACGGCGTGGACTGTGGTATAGTGTACATTGGATATTTACCGAAAGGGGGGAGCCGCCGTGAAGCGCGCCGTGAAAAAGTGCATCCTGCTGCTGGCGGGGCTGGCACTGGCCGCCGCTCTGTCCGGCTGCACCGTGTTCGACTCCTCCGTGGAGCAGCTGTTCACCCTGCCCCGCATGGCGCCGGAGTACGCCGGCCTTTCCCAGCAGCTGGACAGTCTGATCTCCCAGGGCTACGAGTACGCATCCCCCTCCGGCGGACGGAACATCCAGTCCGTGCAGATGGTGGATCTGGAGGACGACGGACGGCAGGAGGCGCTGGTGTTCCTGCGCCGCAGCACCGACGAAAAGCCCCTGAAGATCATGGTGTACCGGCTGGATGAGAACGACAGCTACCGTCTGTTCTGCACCGTGGAGAGCAGCGGCACCGTCGTGGACAGCGTGTACTATCAGGATCTCGACGGCGACGGACGCCGGGAGCTTATCGTGGGCTGGCGCATCAGCGCCGATGTCCAGACGCTGGCGGCCTACTCCATGGAGCCGGAGCCGGTGGCCCTTATGTCCTGCAGCTACAGCAGCTTCAGCATTCAGGATCTCAACGGCGATGGCGTGCCCAGCCTGCTGGTGCTCCGGGCCGACGGCGAGATGGGCCCCGTGGCGGAGTTTTACGGCTGGCAGGACGAGCAGATGGGCGTATCCTACCGCTGCCGCCTGTCCAGCTCCATGACCGCCCTGAACCGAGGCAGCGTCGTCACCGGCATGGTGGACAGAGACGTGCCCGCCGTGTTCATCACCGGCGTGGATGCCAACAGCATGGCCGTCACCGACATCCTCATCTACCGGCAGGAGGCGGGACTGGTCAACGTGGCGCTGGACAAGACCAGCGGCGTCTCCGCCGCCGTCTATCCCTACCGCCAGCTGGCCCCGCAGGACATCGACAACGACGGCATTATCGAGGTGCCCTGCCCCTTGGGCGATACTGCCGCCGAGCAGACGGACGGCCTTGTGGCATGGATGACGTGGCAGACGGACGGGCGCTTCGCCCAGACCGGCAAGACCTATTACAGCCCCTCCACCGGGTGGTATTTCACCATCCCCATGAGCTGGTGGGGCTGGGAGGTGGACACCGTTACCGGCGGCATCCAGAACGAGAGCCAGATGACCCTGCGCATCAACGGCGACTCCGTGCTCACCATCTACACCATTACCGGCGAGAACCGGGACAGCCGCAGCCGCATGGGACACCGCATCGTCCTGCGCCGTCAGGCTACCACCGTCTACGCCGGCGAGGTCTACGAGATCGCCCCCTACTACGGTATGGATGAGGATCTGCTGCGCCGCTGCTTCAACCTCATCCTCGGCACATGGAACAATTCCTGAGAAAGGAGCATCCCTATGAAAAAGGTCTTGGTTCTGGAGGACGAATCCAGTATCCGCAGCTTTATCGTTATCAATCTCCGCCGCGCCGGCTACGAGGTGGTGGAGGCGGAGACAGGCGAGGAGGCGCTGGAGAAGCTGAAGCAGCACACCGACGTGCGCGTGGCCCTGTTGGACATCATGCTTCCCGGTATCGACGGCTTTGAGGTCTGCCGCCGCATCCGCGCCACCAACGCCGCCATCGGCATTATCATGCTCACCGCCCGCTCTCAGGAGATGGACAAGGTCACCGGCCTTATGACCGGCGCCGACGACTACGTCACCAAGCCCTTTTCGCCCGCCGAGCTCACCGCCCGCGTCGACGCCCTCATGCGCCGCTCCGGCGGTGCCTCCGTGGATGTCGGCGAGATCGAGCAGCCCCCCTTCCTTCTCAATACCCGCAACCGCACCCTCGAGAAGAACGGCCAGCGCATCAAGCTCACCCAGGTTGAATACTCCATCATGAAAATGTTCATGGAGAACCCCGGTAAAGCCCTCTCCCGCGAGGAGATCCTCGACCTCGTCTGGGGCCACGACTACTTCGGCGAGCTCAAGATCGTCGACGTCAACATCCGCCGGCTCCGTCTCAAGATCGAGGACAACGCCACGAACCCCATATACATCACGACCATCTGGGGTTACGGATATAAATGGGGATTCTGACGCCGGCACGCAAATACCTGCCGCACCGCGGCTGATGCCGCACCTATCTCGTTGAAAAGGAGTTGAGGAATATGCCTGCCAAGCTGCCCAAGGTACAGGGCCTGCGCCGCCGCTGGCTGGCCGGGAGCATCGGCCCCGTGGCCGCCATCCTGCTGCTGGTGGGTGTTCTGATCTCCGTGGGCTTTGCCAGCAACTACTACAACAGCGCCCGCTCCACCCTGCGGGCCAAGGCGTCCTCCGGCGCGGACTACTTCAACACCTACGTCATGACCGGCTACAAGGAGTACTACCGCAGCGCCACGCTGTACGCCGCCACCTTTGACGACGCCGACCGCATCGAGCTGCAGTTCCTCAACAGCGCCGGACGGGTGGAGGTCACGACGCGGGGCCTGACGGCAGGTACCTACCCCGGCACACCGGAGGTGGCCCGGGCCGTGGAGAGCGGCACGGTGCAGGACTTCGTGGGCCTGGACGAAACCACCGGCGAGCGGATCATCGCCGCCTCCAGCCTGCTGAAGTTCAACGGGCAGGTGGTGGGCGTCATGCGTTACGTCACCGGCATCGGCGAGCTGGATCGGCAGGTGTTCCTGACGGTGCTGGTGGTCTGCGGCGTCATGGCCGCCGTCATCTGCCTGATCTTCCTGTCCAGCTCCATCTTCATCAACAACGTGGTGGCGCCGGTGTCGGCGGTGTCGGAGGCGGCCAAGCGTATCTCCGGCGGCAGCTACGGCATCCAGATCCCCAACAAATACGCCGATGAGATGGGCGTGCTGGTGGACAACATCAATGATATGTCCCTGAAGATCAGCCAGAGCGAGAAAATGGAGTCGGAGTTCATCTCCTCCGTGTCCCACGAGCTGCGCACGCCGCTGACGGCCATCAACGGCTGGGGCGAGACGCTGCTGGAGGACGAATCCTGCGATATCCAGCAGCTGCGCCGCGGCGTGCAGATCATTGTGAAGGAGTCCCGCCGCCTGACCAATATGGTGGAGGAGCTGCTGGACTTCTCCAAGATGACCGACGGCCGCTTCACCTTACAGGTGGAGGATACCGACCTGCAGGCGGAGCTGGAGGACGCGGTCTACACCTACCGGGAGCTGTTCCGGCAGGACGGCATATCGCTGGAGTACACCAGCGACAAGGCGCTGTACGACGAGCCCATCACCGGCGACCCGGAGCGGCTGAAGCAGGTGTTCTGCAACGTGCTGGACAACGCCGCCAAGCACGGCGGCTCCGGCAAACGCATCGTCGTCCGTCTGACACAGGAGAACGAGGCCTATGTCATCACCATCCGGGACTTCGGCCCCGGCATCCCCGAGGCGGAGCTGCCCTATGTGAAGCAGAAGTTCTACAAGGGCTCCTCCCGGGCGCGGGGCAGCGGCATTGGTCTGGCGGTCTGTGATGAGATCGTGCATCTCCACGGCGGACAGTTCGACATCGGCAACGCCGTCGGCGGCGGTACGGTGGTCACCATCCGCCTGCCGCTGAAGCGGGAGACGGAAAAAGAACTGTAAAAAATCGAACAACTGTTGCATTTTTCGGCGAGCTGTGCTATGCTTGCCTCAGAAAGGATCATTCAGGCATATGGAAAAGAAACAGGGCGCCTTCCGCACCACCATCGGCGGACAGGCGCTGATCGAAGGAATCCTCATGCGCGGCCCGGAGAAGGACGCCATCGTGGTTCGCTCGCCGGAGGGACTGGTCACCAAGGTGACGGAGCGGAAATTCATCAAGGACCGGTATCCCATTCTGGGTATTCCCATCCTCCGGGGCGCTGTGACGTTCATCAGCTCCATGATCACAGGCGTCAAGGCGCTGATGTTCTCGGCGGACTATTTCCCCGACGACGAGGATGCCAAGTCCGGCAAGTTCGACCAGTGGCTGGAAAAGCACGTCCCGGCGGAGAAGCTGCAGTCGCTGGTGGTGGCATTTTCCGTCATCCTCAGTCTGGGGCTGACGCTGGTGCTGTTCATGCTGCTGCCCACGTTCATCGCCGGGCTGTTCCACGCGCAGAGCGCCGCTGTCCATAACATCATCGAGGGCGTGGTGAAGGTGCTGGTCTTTCTGACATACCTGATCCTCTGCTCCAAGCAGAAGGATGTGCGCCGGGTGTTCTGCTACCACGGCGCGGAGCATAAGACCATCTTCTGCTACGAGGCGGGCCTGCCCCTGACGGTGGAGAATGTCCGTCCCCAGCCCAAGCACCATCCCCGCTGCGGCACCAGCTTCCTGTTCGTGGTCATCATTGTGTCCATTCTGGTGTCCAGCATCGTGTTTCCCTACATCAACTGGCAGAACATCTGGGTGCGCATCGGGGTTAAGCTGCTGCTGCTGGTGCCGGTGGTGGGCGTGACCTACGAGTTCAACCGCTTTGTGGGCGCCCACGACAACGCCGTGACCCGCATCCTGTCCGCCCCCGGTATGTGGATGCAGAACTTCACCACCAACGAGCCGGACGACTCCATGATCGAGGTGGCCATCGAAGCCATGAAGCTGGTGATCCCTGCCGAACAAGGGAAAGATCAGTGGTAAAAGGGGATAACACGACGTATTATGGCGATCACATATAACAATCTGTATTTGGATATACGCCAGCAGCTCCATGCGGCGGGGCTGCCCGCCGCCACACTGGAGGCCCGGGAGCTGGTGTGCTGCGCCGCCGGCAAGAGCCGGGAGGAGCTGACCCGCGACAGCCGACTCTATGTCCCCGACACGGTGGAGCGGCAGGCGCGGCAGCTGGTGGAGCGCCATCTGGCCGGTGAGCCGGTGGCCTACCTCATCGGCGAGTGGGAGTTTTACGGCCTGCCGCTGGACATCTCGGAGCGGGTGCTCATCCCCCGCCCGGACACGGAGGTGCTGGCCGCCGCCGTCATCGAGGGCCTGCGGGGCGCGGAGAGCCCCCGGGTGCTGGATCTGTGCGCCGGCTCCGGCTGCATCGGTCTGGCAGTGGCGAAAAATGTCCCCGGCAGCCATGTGGTGCTGGGGGAGATTGACGAGGGCGCGCTGCGCGTCTGCCGCCAGAACATCCGCCGCACCGGCCTTTCCGGTCAGGCGGTGTCCATGCAGCTCAACGCGCTGGAAAAAGCGCCCAAGCGTCTGGGGGAGTTCGACTGCATCGTGTCCAACCCACCCTACATCCCCGACGGGGACATCGCCGGGCTGGATCCCTCGGTGCGGGATTACGAGCCGCATCTGGCCCTGAAGGGCGGCGTTGACGGACTGGACTTCTACCGCGCCATCTGCGATGGCTGGCGGGAGGCGCTGCGTCCCGGCGGACGGCTGTACTTCGAGGTGGGCATCGGACAGGCCGACGACGTGCTGCGCATCATGCGCGCCGTGGGCTTCGGCGATATCGAGGTGCTGCCCGACCTCAACGGCATCCCCCGGGTGGTCTGGGGCATCCTGCACACGGAGCTGTGAGCTGTCCTGTTTTCGGGACAGCGCGTCTGATAACATACAAGACACAACAAACAGAGGAGGACGGAACAATGGCAGCGAAGAAAGAACCTGCGGCCCAGAGCACGGCGGTGTCCGACAAGAAAAAAGCGCTGGAAACAGCTATGCAGCAGATCGAGAAGATGTATGGCAAGGGCTCCATCATGCGCTACGGCGCGGAGAGTGCCCTGAATGTGGAGGCCATCCCCACCGGCTCTCTGTCGCTGGATCTGGCACTGGGTATCGGCGGTCTGCCCCGTGGCCGTATCGTGGAGATCTACGGGCCGGAGTCCTCCGGTAAGACCACGCTGGCTCTGCATGTACTGGCCGAGGCCCAGAAGATGGGCGGCGAGGTGGCCTTCGTGGATGCCGAGCACGCGCTGGATCCCACCTACGCCAAGGCGCTGGGCGTCAATGTGGAGGATATGCTCATCTCCCAGCCCGACACCGGCGAGCAGGCGCTGGAGATCACGGAGGCGCTGGTGCGCTCCGGCGCCATCGACGTGGTGGTGGTGGACTCTGTGGCTGCGCTGGTGCCCCGCGCCGAGATCGAGGGTGAGATGGGCGACAGCTTCGTGGGCCTTCACGCCCGCCTGATGAGTCAGGCGCTGCGCAAGCTCACCGGCGTCATCAACAAGACCAACTCCATCGTCATCTTCATCAACCAGCTCCGCGAGAAGGTGGGCGTCATGTACGGAAACCCCGAGGTCACCACCGGTGGCCGGGCGCTGAAGTTCTACGCCTCCGTTCGCATCGATGTGCGCCGCATCGAGACGCTGAAGTCCGGCGGCGAGGTCATCGGCAACCGCACCCGCGCCAAGGTGGTGAAGAACAAGGTGGCCCCCCCGTTCCGGGAGGCCGAGTTCGACATCATGTACGGCGAGGGCATCAGCAAGCTGGGCGACCTGCTGGATCTGGCGGTGAAGCTGGATCTGGTGCAGAAGAGCGGCTCGTGGTTCAACATGGGCGAGGTGCGTCTGGGACAGGGCCGCGACGCGGCCAAGCAGTATTTCCGCGACCATCCGGAGGAGGCGGACAAGCTGGAGAGCGCCGTCCGGGAGAACTTCCACAAGCTGATGGGCGCACAGTCCCGCACCGCCGCCAAGGCGGCGGGCCGCGCGGTGGACGTGTCCGCCGACGACTTCGACGACGCTGACTGATGCGCATTGAACGGCTGGAAAATTCCAAACGTAAGCAGGAGCGCGTGCTGGTGTATCTGGAGGATGGGAGCATCCTCCGGATCACCGGCGCGGAGCTTCTGCAATTTGGCTTATATCAGGGCCTTGACCTGCCGCCGGAAACGTTGGCGGCACTGGAGGCGGCAGCCCGCCGTTCCGACACCAAACGCCGGGGCGCCAACATGGCCGCTGGGCGGATGCTCTCCAAAAAGGAGCTGACGAGCCGCCTGACAAGGAAGGGCGCCTTGCCGGAGGATGCCGCGGACACGGCGGACTGGCTGGAGGAGCTGGGGGCGGTGGACGACGCCGCCTATGCCGGCGCCATCGCCCGGCACTACGGCGCCATGGGCTGCGGCGCCGGCCGCGTCCGGCAGGAGCTGCACCGCCGGGGCGTGCCCAAGGAGCTGTGGGACGAGGCGCTGGCACAGTTGCCGCCGCCGGAGGAGGCCATCCGCAAATTCCTTCGTACCAAGCTGCGGGGTCGTCCGCTGACTCCGGAGGACAGCCGCCGCATGGCCGCCGCCCTCCAGCGCCGGGGCTTTTCGTGGCAGGACATCCGCCCCGCCCTCAACGAGCTGGGGCAAGAGATCGACGAAGCATGAGAGGTACAAAACGTGAAAATTTCCTTTATTTCACTTGGCTGTGCCAAGAATCTGGTGAATACCGAGCAGATGATGGCTCTGTGCCGCGATGCGGGGCACACCCTACAGGAGGAGCCTGCCGGCGCCGATGTGGTGGTCATCAACACCTGCGGCTTTATCGACAGCGCCAAGGAGGAGGCCATTGACACCATCCTCTCCGCGGCGGAGCTAAAGGCGGCGGGGCAGGTGCGGAAAATTCTGGTCACGGGCTGTCTCACCCAGCGCTACCAGCAGGAGATCCTGACGGAGCTGCCGGAGGTGGACGGCATCATGGGTACCGGCAGCTACGGCGAGATCGTGTCGGCGCTGGCGGAGCTGATGGCCGGGGGACGGCCCTGCCGCTTCGCGGACATCCACGGCATGATCGACGAGTTTGACCGGGTGCTGACCACCCCCAAGCACTACGCCTACCTGCGCATCGCCGAGGGCTGCGACAACCGCTGCGCCTACTGCGTCATCCCCTCCCTGCGGGGCCGCTACCGCAGCCGCCGCATGGAGGACGTGCTGGCTGAAGCGAAGCGGCTGGCGGACGCCGGGGTGAAGGAGTGCATCGTCATCGCCCAGGACATCACCCGCTACGGCATTGACCTGTACGGTGAGCGGAGGCTGGCGGCGCTGCTGCGGGAGCTGTGCAGACTGGACTTCCGCTGGATACGTCTGCACTATCTGTATCCCGACGAGTTCACCGATGAGCTGATCGACACCATCGCCGCCGAGGACAAGGTGCTGCCCTATCTGGATATCCCCATCCAGCACTGCAACGACAAGGTGCTCAAGGCCATGAACCGCCGTGGCGACAAGGCGGAGCTGCTGGCCCTGTTCCGGAAGCTGCGGGCCCGCATCCCTGGCCTGGTGCTGCGCACCAGCCTCATCACCGGCCTGCCCTATGAGGACGAAGCCGCCTTTGAGGAGCTGTGCGAATTTTTGCAGGAGGTGCGCATCGAACGGGCCGGCGTGTTCCCCTACTCACCGGAGGAAGGGACTCCCGCCGCCAAGATGCTGAACCGGGTGGATACCGATGAAGCCGAGCGCCGCGCCGACCTTGTGGTGGACGTGCAGTCCCGCATCATGGATGACTTCAACGACAGCCGCATGGGCGGCGTCACGGAGGTGCTGTGCGACGGGTTCGACAGCCAGGCTATGATGTTCGTGGGCCGCAGCTATGCGGAAAGCCCCGACATCGACGGGCGCATCTACTTCACCGCCGACCACGAGGTGGAGGCTGGCGAGTTCGTGCCGGTGCGCATCACCGGCGCCATGGACGGCGAGCTCACCGGCGAGGCGGCGGAGTAAAAAATCCTTTTCTTTTGCCGCCGCCCGTGCTACAATACCGTCAGCGTCCGGCGGGGAGACCTCCGGAGGCGCGGAAAGACCAAAAAGAAAGGCTGATACATACATGACGACCGCGAACAAACTGACGATCCTGCGGGTGCTGATGATCCCCGTTTTTCTGGTGGTGCTGTACTGGGGCTTCCCCGGCTGCCGCTATGTGGCGCTGGGCATCTATATCGTCGCCTGCCTCACCGATCTGCTGGACGGCTACATCGCCCGCCACTATAACCAGATCTCCGATTTCGGGAAATTCATGGATCCGCTGGCGGACAAGTGCCTTGTGATGGCGGCGCTGTGCTGGTTCGTGGAGGAGGGCACGTTCGCCGCGTGGGTGCTGGCCATCGTGCTGCTGCGGGAGTTTGCCGTGTCCGGCATGCGCCTTGTGGCGGTGGAGAAGGGCCGCGTCATTGCCGCCGGCTGGTCGGGCAAGATCAAGACCGCCAGCACTATGGTGTGCATCTGCCTGATCCTGCTGGGTATCCCCCAGGTACTCAACTATGTGTGTCAGGGCGTGATCCTGGTGACCACTGTCTACTCCGGCGTTGAGTATTTTGCCAAAAACGCCGACGTGTTCAAGAGCATCAAATAGCTTGACACCGAACCAAAATCCTGCTACCATAAGACCCAACCGAATAGCGCGTTGATCGGAAAGAGTATGTCCATCCCACGGGGCAAGAGAGAGGGGGCCGCCGGCTGCAAGCCCGCTCACCCGTGCGGACAGAAGGTGCGTCCGGGAGCGCGGGGGCTGTGGATGCCCTCCGCATGGCCTGCGTCATGGGCCGTACCTGAGTGATAAACGAGAGTGGAACCGCGAAGTATCTATTCGCCTCTCATGCCTGCGGGCATGGGAGGCGTTCTTTTTTACACACATTATAATAATGTAAATCATAGGAGGTTTATCATGTATCTGTATAATTCCGCCACCCATAAGAAAGAGGAGTTCAAGACCCATACCCCCGGCCATGTGGAGATGTACACCTGCGGCCCCACGGTGTACCACTTCGCCCACATCGGCAACCTGCGCTCCTACATCATGGAGGACGTGCTGGAGAAGTACCTGCGCTACGCGGGCTACGACGTGAACCGCGTCATGAACATCACCGATGTGGGCCACCTGACCTCCGATGCCGACGAGGGTGAGGACAAAATGCTCAAGGGCGCCAAGCGTGAGCACAAGTCCGTCATGGAGATCGCCCAGTACTACACCGATGCGTTCTTCAGCGACTGCCGGAAGCTGAACATCAAGCGCCCCGACGTGGTGCAGCCCGCCACCGGCCTGATCGACGACTATATCCGGATCATCACTAAGCTCATCGACACCGGCTACGCCTATGTGGCCGGCGGCAACGTGTACTTCGACACCAGCAAGCTGCAGCGCTACTATATCTTCAACGACCACAACGAGGAGGATCTGGCTGTGGGCGTCCGCGAGGGCGTGGAGGAGGACACCAACAAGCGCAACAAGAACGACTTCGTGCTGTGGTTCACCAAGTCCAAGTTCGAGGATCAGGCCCTGAAATGGGACTCTCCGTGGGGCGTGGGCTATCCCGGCTGGCACATTGAGTGCTCCGGCATCTCCATGAAGTACAACGGCGAGTACCTCGACCTGCACTGCGGCGGCGTGGACAACGCCTTCCCCCACCACACCAACGAGATCGCCCAGTCCGAGAGCTATCTGGGCCACCCGTGGTGCCCCCACTGGTGCCATGTGGCTCATCTGAACACCGACCACGGCAAGATGTCCAAGTCCAAGGGCGAGTTCCTCACCGTCTCCCTGCTGGAGGAGAAGGGCTACGACCCGCTGGCCTACCGTTTCTTCTGCCTGCAGAGCCACTACCGCAAGAGCCTGGTGTTCACATGGGAGAATCTGGACAACGCCACTGTGGCCTACAACAAGCTGCTGGCCCGCATTGCCGCCCTGAAGGACGAGGGCGAGGTGGAGCAGGCGGTCTTTGACGAGTACAAGGCCAGATTCACCGCCGCCATGGACAACGACCTGAACACCTCCATGGCCGTCACCGTGCTGTACGATGTGCTGAAGGCCAAGACCAACGACAAGACTAAGCTGGCCCTGCTGGACAGCTTCGACACGGTGCTGGGACTGAAGCTGCTGGAGAAGGCGGCGCAGCTGCGGGCCAAGCAGGCAGCTGCGGCTCCCGCCGCCGGCGCGTTCGCCGTCATCAGCGAGGACGGCGAGTCCGATGCCGACGTGGAGGCGCTGATCCGCGCCCGTGCCGATGCCAAGAAGGCCAAGAACTTCGCGGAGGCCGACCGCATCCGCGACGAGCTGAAGGCCAGGGGCATCGAGGTCACGGACATCCCCAACGGCGCCAAGTGGAAGCGCGTGTAAAGCCAAACAAAAAGAGCCGGGAGCTGCTTCGCAGCTCCCGGCTCTTTTGTGTGTTCAGATCTCGAAGTATTCGGTGCAGGTCATGTCCCCGTACTTTTCCTCCACAAATTCGATGAAATTCCGCGCCACGGCCCACAGGCCGCAGCCGGTGACTTCGTCCACCAGCGCCCAGCGGATACCCTGCATGTACAGCTGGACGCCGTTCTCGTCGAACAGCCTGACCTCAATAATGGAGTCATTGTCCCCGTAGAGGAATTCCATCATTGTGTAGGTGCGGGGGATACCCTTCATGCCCTGTATCCATGTGGAAAATTCGGCGCACTGTTCCTCCCACGAGGAGTCGGCGGCAATGCTCATAACTGATCCTTTCTCCGTTCTGTTTGTGTAGGTGGCGTGAGGTCTGCGCAGGGGTCGTGCAGGAATCGCCCCGCATGCCCTGCGCTCTGCCTGTATCATACCACAATAGGCACCTTTTCGTCAATTGTTGGAGAGTTCATTTAGGGCGGCGTTCAAATCGAGCACGGTGTAAAGCTGCACATATGTGGCGGAACCGTTCGCATCATATTCTGTGACTGTCCAATGGAGACCATCTTTGGATCGCTCGGAGATAATGGTGTGATTGAGCTTTTTGTTCAAAGTGTAGCACGTGCGTGTTATACGATCGGGGAGGAATTCACAGTCTTCCTCGGACTCGACACAGCCGCCGTGCCCATACCGTATACTCATCGTAGGTGTTCCGTAGCCATCATATCTACTGTAATAGCGTGGAGAATCATCTGAATTATAGTCCTGAACGCTGTAGCCACCGTTTTCGGAATTCATGCGGTATGCGTAATTCACAGCCTCCTGATTTAGAAAGTAGGTTGATCGAGAAGTATTCCCATCATACGTTGTAGTGCACGTGCTGTTATAATCGTCTTTCAGATAGGAAGACTCAACAACGCGGCCCTGCTCATCGTAACGTTCGATGGATAAGAAGGATGGGTCTGCATAAGGGCGAGTTTCGCGGACGGCAATAAGATCCCCTCGGTCATTGTAGGTGCTTTCTCGGCAGACATATGTATCCTCCTCACCATAGGGAAAAGGAAATTCGACCATATCATCGGCTGTGGCTACAACATGCCCATCAGCATACAGTTCATCAAGATGGTTGCTGAAGGCTACCCAATCGAGAGATTCATAGACCCTATACTCTACAGAGTCAACGGGATTTTGGTAAGAGTCAAAGGAAAGATGCTCGGTAATCAGATAATAGCCTTCATACAGATCGGCCTCAAGCACCAAACTGCTGCTGCCATCAAACCGAGAGGCCAACCTGTATTGGTGACTGCTAAAAGGCACGAGACTGTTTTCGTCGTTGCCATAACTAATGACCTTTTGTATGAGTGTATCTACATCGTAAGTATAACGGCATTTCCGACAGTGCAGTTCCTCCTCAACATCATCGTACCCGATCCAGTCGCCTGGCACACGATAATAGGTTAGAGCTTCAAGGAGGTTGTCACGACTGTTATATGTGAAGAAACTCTTTGCATATAACATGTCGTCTGCGGTATAGAGGCTTCGTTCGGTGGCTTTTTTCGGCGAAGTAAATGTTGTAATAGATCGGACAGCACGGACGGGTGTATCACCGAAACCATAATAGCATTCGTAATCGTTAAGTTTTTCTTGGATGAAAAGTTCATCGGCGCCTGCGCTGATGCCTTGTTGTAGGATTTCCCTTGCCTGCCGCAAATTGCCCATAGCCTCATATGCCTCGGCCAGATTAATGTAGCCTTGTGTTTGATCGGGAAGGTTTTCAATAGAAGCGGTGAATATTTTGATAGCAGTTGGATAGTCACCGGATTCCAAAGCATGAAAACCTGCCTGATATTGTGATCCACTACCAGAAAGGGCTCCACAGGCACACAACGGCAGCAAAACAAATACCGCGAGCAGAGCGTAAAATGATTTCTTCATGTGTTCTGCCTTTCACTCCGAAGGAGTTCTCTCATGCCCCTCATATGTATCATTGTCTGGCGTGATGTGCGGCATCACATTTTGCACGCTGTCGTGCTGGAGTCCATCCGCTGCGGGCTGAGAATTTGGCGTAGCTTTTCCGCAATAGGGGCAGAATTTTGCACCGGGAGAAAGGTCTTTTCCGCAGCTGCTGCATCTGATGACCGGAGACAACTCTGCGCCGCAGCAAGGGCAGAAAAGAGCGCTCGAGTCATTGCAGAGAACACCACAGGATGGACACTTGCGGATTTTCAAGAGGCCCTTATGTCGTACGACCTCCGCAGTGTTCTTCCCGACTTCTTTTGTGGTGGCGCTGACGGCAGAACTCATGCTTCGCAGCTTTTGGTCTATGGAGACGAATACGGAGTCAGGGACTTTATTACATGTGAGAATACCGATTATGCCGAGGATCAAAACTACGATAGGAGCACTTTCAACAAAAATGATGCTATCGATCCAGCCATCCGTTTCGGATCTAACTGCGGCATTAGTAAACCACACGATGACAAGAACAATGGCCGATAGAATAACAGGGCCAATAAAGCCGGTGGCTTCCACGGGACTGCTTTTTGTGAAAGCTCTATAGATGGAAAGAAATGTACAGACGACAGTTAATAAGGCAACTCCCAGAACTATGTATATAATATAAGGAATCATGGATAGGTCTGAGCCGGTGTCGTAAGCGTATTCTGTAAGATTTTTGATCATGCGATTGATCTGCCAAAGTGACGCGCTGCCGCGATAAAGGACAATGTCTGCTCCCAGCCATGCCGGGAATAGAAGTTCTATTGCGATAATAGCCTCTAAAACCAATGCAACGAGAGGCTTTATGATGGGCCTGCTTCCTTTCATAATACCCCTCCCTAGTTTACACGCAGGTCTTCCGAGAACATGTCGCCCCAATACGCAACAGCGCAGTTTCTGCAGAGCAAGCTATTGCGCGACCCCCAGAAATCATAGTAGGCCTGAGATGTTTTCTTCCCACAGCTGCCGCAGGTATAGGTTTTACCGCAGGCTGCAAGGGATAGCACCATTAAAAGTGCAGTCAGGAATGCGCAGATTCTTTTTGCCATAGTGTTTTCTCCTCCTATATATTTTTTTCACCCCTCCCGCCGGAGGGGCGGTGCCCCTCCGGTGGCCTGGGCGAAAAACAAAAACGCTGCGCAGGCATATGCCTACACAGCGTAAGAAGAGAACGGTCTTCCTGATGCAACACAACATGCGGGGAAAACGACAAACCACCCCTTGCACAGAGGGGCAAAATATCGTATAATATCCCGTGCGGTGCGACCTTTCGGTCATTGTGTAGGTGCTGTCTCACCTGCATAGGCTTGCGGGTGTTCCAGCACCCGCAAGCCGCCGCATCTTTGTTTTTCAATCAGATTATAGCAAAGCTGACGTTGATTTGCAAGCCGTTTCCGGGAAATTGTCAAAATACCTCGCTCCCCGCCGCAAGCCCAAGCAAAAGCCGCCCTGTGGCGGCTCTTTTTCCGTCTTCCCGCCACCAGATAGGGGAGTGTGCCCGCCCCGGCGGCACAATATCTGCGTCTGTCAAAACCGCTGAAAATTTCAAAGAAATTTTGTGAACAAAATAGAAAAAACCGCTTGACACCGTGCCGGTTTTCCTATATTATATGTGGGTACGCGCGTAACGGGCACAACACACCCGGAGGCGTTTGCAATGCGATGAACCGGGAGATTGCTCCGAAAAGGAGGTAACTTCCGGGGAGTATGTCCGATAATCGGGCGGCTGAGAGATTTCTGTTCGCCGGCGTAGATCGCCGCGCCAGAAGGACACCGGCCAAAGAGCCGGTGTTTCTTGTGAGCCGGAATGATACGCACGGAACGGTGAATAAGAAATTTCCCGCCGTACGGCAGTAGGTCACGCAGAAAAAACCGTACGAAAACATGGAGGAAAAGACCAAATGGCAAAAGAAATGATTCGCATTCGTCTGAAGGCCTATGACCATCAGGTCATCGACCAGTCCGCAGAGAAGATCGTTGAGACCGCCAAGCGCACCGGCGCCAGCGTGTCCGGCCCCATTCCTCTGCCCACCAAGAAAGAGATCGTCACCATCCTGCGCGCTACCCACAAGTATAAGGACAGCCGTGAGCAGTTCGAGC
>PPYF01304092.1_pt1 | contig 35176 bp, 25 predicted proteins | sample 1559871 | NCBI WGS metagenome assembly PPYF01 (sample SAMN08240021, study PRJNA423297) | Human gut metagenome, whole genome shotgun sequencing project.
AAAATGGCTTCAGCAGGCGAAAAATCCCTCGCTGTTGGTCATATTCCCGGTTTTCAGATAGACCCTAATTGAAGTTCAGCATTACTCATTTCTTTTTTCTGAAATTCCGTTGCTTTTTTTGACATCAAAGTCCCTCCCAAACGTGCGCTGCCCTGCTGCCTGTCACTTTTTTTAATGCAGTTAGCTAACGCTAACTACGGAGACATTGTAGCACACGTCGGCGCGGTTTTCAATAGGAAATCCGCATTTTTCGCCCCGAAAGGTGCCTGTTTCGGAAGACGCAAAGCTTTCCGGAGAAATTTCCGCGCCGGGGTCGATCTTTGCCGGATTTTAGGGAGAAAAATCCCTTGACTTATGGGCGGATAAAGACCATAATAGTAGAGTGTCTGGAAGCTTGGGAGGAAAGAAAGATGTATCAAAAAGAAAAAAAGCTGAATCCGGTGCTTCTCATCGTGCTTGCGGTCGTGCTGCTGGCGGTGGGGATCGCCGTTTGGTTTCTGCTGACCCATGTGCGGGTGGCGGGGACGTTTTATTCCCGAAGCGCCGAGGTGCTGGATCTTCGCTTTGCCGACATTACGACGGCGGATTATGAGAAGCTGCGGAAAAAAGCGCCGAACAGCGAAATTCTCTGGCGGATTCCGTTTCAGGGGAAGACCTATGACCAGAACACCGACGTGCTGTACGTGACCTCCCTCACGGACGAGGACGTGGCTACGCTGGACTATTTCACCCAGCTGAAAAGCGTGGAAGCACAGGAATGCACGGACTATGCCCAGCTGGCCGCGCTGGCTGCCCGCCGCCCGGCGGTTGCGGTGGATTATGCGGTGACCATCGACGGCAGAAAATACGATCAGGACACCGCCGTGGTGAGCGTTTCCGACATTACAGATGAAGAAATTAATTTGCTTACATACCTGCCGGATCTGACGGCGGTGACGGCGGTGGGCTGCGAGACGCCGGAACAGATGGAAAAACTGCGGGATTTCTGTCAGGAGAAGGGGATTTCCTTCGCCCTGCGCTTCGGCACGAAAACTTATCCCGACACGGTGCAGGAGCTGGATGTCACCGGCATCACCGACGCGGAATTGGAGCTTCTCCAGCTTCTGCCGGAACTGAAAACGCTGCACCTTGTAGACCCGGAAGCCGACCCGGCGACGGTTTTACAGCTGCGCAGCACCTATCCCAAGGTGAGCATCAACTGGGAAGTGGAGATGGCGGGGATCTCCTTCCCGGACGATACGAAAGAGGTCGATCTTTCCGCCGCGCTGGAGATCACCACCACTGACAAGACTACGACCCCGACCGCAGCCACTACGAAGGTCACGACCGGCACCGTGACCGGCACCCAGACCACGGAGGAGCCGAAGCCTGCCGTCACGCTGGACCTGCAGGATCTGGAAAAGAAGATGTCCTATCTGCCGGACGCCGAGCAGGTATTTCTGGGCAAATGCGGCCTTGACAACGAGGAGCTGGCCGCCCTCCGGGAGAGAGAACGGGAAAATTACAAGGTCGTCTGGACGGTGCAGCTGGGCAAGAAGCTCACCGCGCGGACGGATGCCACCACCTTCATGCCCGTCCGGGAGCATGTCTATTACTTCCTGGACGACGATGCCTACAACCTGCGCTACTGCGAGGAAATGCTCTGTGTGGACGTGGGACACATGGGTCTGACCAACATCGATTTCGTGTCGGGGATGCCCCATCTGCAATTCCTGATCCTCGCCCACAACGGGCAGCTGCAGGACATTTCCCCTATCAGCAGCTGCAAGGAGCTGATTTTCCTTGAGCTGGACTGGAGCGCCGTGAAGGACTTTTCCCCGCTGGTGGGCTGCACCTCGCTGGAGGACCTGAACATCGGCCTGACCTATCCCAGCGTGGAGCCGCTCATGCAGATGCCGTGGCTGAAAAACCTGTGGATGGTAGAGCGGGGCGGCGGATACCAGCTGTCTCAGGCACTGCCGGACACCAAGATCGTGGCCACGGCCAACGCCACCGTAGGTGCGGGCTGGCGGAATCTTCCCAACTACTACAAAATGCGGGATATGCTGGGCATGGAGTACATGAAGGGCTAATAGCCGATTTCCGGAAAAAGTTGCAGATACAAACATATTATGGAAATATTTGCCGCTTTTGGAAATAATTATGTGGGAAAATTCGCAAAATCCCTGACTGAGACTGCCTAGCGCGCGGACCCCTTAATTAAATCTTAATGGATTCTTTAGAATATCCTTACAAACCCCGCCGCCCCGGAATCTTGACAGGGGGGCGGGGCTGAACTATAATGGCAAAAGGAGGTATTGAGCATGAAAAAAGCGCTTTATGTTATTGTGATCATGATTCTGATCATCGCTTTCTGCGTCAGCGCGTTTCTGGTTGCCAGATACGTACTGGAAGGCAAGAAGCAGGCAGATCGTTACGAAGACCTTGCGAACATCAAAAATCAGGCGCAGACCAGTGCCCCCACACAGGCGACGAAGCCCTCGACCGCGACAGAACCCTCAAAGCCCGGATTTGAGGTCATCAGCGACCCCACCGTGGAGGGCGGCATCCTTCTGGATTATGCTGAGCTGCACGACATGAACCCGGATCTTGCGGGCTGGATCAAGATCGAAGGCACCAAGGTGGATTACCCCGTGATGCAGACGTCCACAAACAACAAGGACTACTACCTGAAGCGGGACTTCGACAAGCAGGACAGCGTCCGGGGCTGCATCTACGCCCGTGAGGAGTGCGACCTGGACAAGCCCAGCGACAACATTACCATCTACGGCCACAACATGGCCGACGGCAGCATGTTCCACAGCCTGATGTCCTACACCGAGAAGAGCGCCTGGGACTACAACAGCCTGATCTTCTTCGACACCCTGAAGGAGCGGCACATCTACAAGATCTTCGCGGTGTTCAAGACCAGCGCTAACGCGGGCAAGGGCTTCTCCTACCACCAGTTCGTGGACGCCCAGAACGAGACGGAGTTCAACGACTTCGTCACCAACTGCAAGAATCTGTCCTTCTACGACACCGGCATTACGCCCAAATACGGCGACAAGATCATCTGCCTGTCCACCTGCGAGTACACCCTGAACAACGGCCGTCTGGTCGTCGCGGCGGTGCGCATCAGCTGACGAAAAAAACCTCAGACGTTCCGCGTCTGAGGATTTTTTTGCCGCGGGGCTTTTCTTCCGGAAAGTTTATGCTATAATAACGGTAGAGTATTCAGACCGTTTCTACCCGCGAAATTGAAAGAAAAAGAGGGGGCTTTTGCCATGCAGAGTCTATGTGACCGATGGGAGTTCGTTTCCGACTGGTATGACGGATTTGCCGTCGTAGAAGGGGAGGGAGAGTGCGTCCGCCTGCCCCATACCGTGAAGGAAATCCCGCAGCACTACGCCGACAGCCAGTCCTATCAGATGGTCTGCGGCTACCGGAAAAAGCTGACGCTGGATCCCACGCTGGCGGGGAAGCGCCTGTTCGTGCAGTTCGACGGCGCGGCGCATATTGCCACAGTGTACTTAAACGGTAAGGAGCTGGCAACCCACCGGTGCGGCTATACCGCCTTCCGGGTGGACATCACCGACGCGGCGGTTCTGGGCGGAGAAAACTGGCTGGCGGTGAAGCTGGACACCACGGAGAACGGCGAGGTGCCGCCCTTCGGATTTGTCATCGACTATCTGACCTACGGCGGGCTTTACCGGGAGGTTTGGCTGGACGTCCGGGAAAAGAGCTATATTGAAGATCTGTACATAACGACCCCGGACCTGACCACCCTGAAAATCAAGCCCACTTTGCAGGACGCCGAAGGGTGCATTCTTCTGGTGGAGCTGCAGAAGGGCGAGCGGGTGCTGGTGAAGAAGGCATTCACCGCCGGGGGCGTGATCACCATCAGCTGTCCCGGCGTCAAGAGCTGGGACACGGAGCATCCCATTCTCTACACCTGCCGGGTGTCCCTGCTGAAAATCGGCCGGGTGATGGATACGCGGGAGGTCAAGGTGGGCTTCCGTACCGCCGAATTCAAGGCGGACGGCTTCTACCTGAACGGGAAGAAAACTTTTCTGCGGGGATTGAACCGGCACCAGTGCTGGCCGTATGTGGGCTACGCCGTTCCGGAGCGGCTCCAGCGGGAGGACGCGCGGATTCTGAAGCAGGAGCTTGCCTGCGTGGCGGTACGCACTTCCCACTATCCCCAGAGCCAGTATTTTATCGACGAATGCGACCGACTGGGACTGCTGGTGTTCACGGAAATTCCCGGCTGGCAGCACATAGGCGGAGAAAACTGGAAAGATCAGGCGGTGGAAAACACCCGGGAGATGGTGCTGCAATACCGCAACCATCCCAGCATCGTCCTCTGGGGCGTGCGCATCAACGAAAGTCAGGACGACGACGAGCTGTACCGCCGCACCAACGCCGCTGCCCATGAGCTTGACCCCAGCCGGGCGACCTCCGGCGTGCGGTTCCTGGAAAAGAGCCACCTGCTGGAGGACGTCTACGCCTACAACGACTTCTCCCACACCGGAGACAATCCCGGCTGCAAGCCCAGGCGTACCGTTATGCAAAGCCGGAAAAAGGCACTGCTGATCTCCGAACACAACGGCCATATGTACCCCACGAAGGCTTACGATACCTGGAGCCACCGGCAGGCGCAGGCGCTGCGCCACGCGAAGGTGCAGAGCGACGCCGCGGCTGACGGCGGCCATGTGGGCTGCTTCGGCTGGTGCATGTTCGACTACCCCACTCACAAGGATTTCGGCTCCGGCGACCGGGTATGCTACCATGGCGTCATGGACGCCTTCCGCAATCCCAAGCCCGCAGCGGCGCTGTACGCCAGTCAGGGAGAGGGGACGACGGTGCTGGTACCGTGTACGCCCATGGACATTGGAGACTATCCCGGCGGACAGATCGGGGATTCGGCGGTGCTGACCAATGCCGACTCCGTCCGGCTGTACAAGAACGGGAATTATGTCACGACCCTCCGCACCGGGGACTACCCCGGACTGCCCCATCCGCCTATGATTCTGGACGACATCATCGGCGAGCTTCTGGAGACCCAGGAGGGCTTTGACGAAAAGAAGGCCGACCTTCTGCGTGCCTGCCTGCTGGCAGTGCGCAAGCACGGCCTTGCCCATCTGCCCCCGGCGGATCTCGCCCGGATGGGTGTCGCCATGACAAAATACGGCCTGACCTTTGCCGATGCTCAGAAGCTCTACGGAAAATACGTGGGCAACTGGGGAGGGGAGTCCACCGCGTGGCGGCTGGACGCATTGAAGGGCGGGAAGGTGGTTTCCTCCGTGACCCTGTGCCCCGGCACGAAGCTGCATCTGGAGGTCACGCCCAGCCACACGGAGCTGACGGAAGGGGACACCTACGATATGGCGGCGGTGCGCGTCCGCATTCTGGACGAATACGGCAGCCCGGCGCCCTACGCCCAGCTCCCGGTGACGTTCCGGCTGGAAGGCGCGGCGGAGCTGGTAGGGCCGGAGACCGTCACCGCAGAGGGCGGCATGACGGGTACCTACGTCAGAACCACCGGGCAGACCGGCACGGCGGTGCTGACGGTGTCTACCTCCCAGACGGAGGCGGTGCGCATTGCGTTTATGGTCGGCCGGAAGCCGGAGCGGTGAACGTCCTCAAGGCGGCTGTAAAATTCTGATAAAAATCTCAGGAATGTGGCCGACAGATATTGACATTTCCGCCGGGAAGTGGTATTCTTATTTCGGTACTTAAGTACCGAATAGAATGTGTGCAGTGAGCCATTGCAACGGCAGCTGCATAAATCCTGTATGGGCCGATCCACAGAAAACGGTAGGCACCAACAAACTACAAGGAGTGTATTAACAATGGGATTCAAATCTGACATCGAAATCGCACAGGAGACCCCGATGCTGCACATTCGCGAGATCGCCAAGACCGCGGGCGTGGACGAGAAGTATCTGGAACAGTACGGCAACTACAAGGCCAAGGTTGACTACAACATCCTGAAGGACATGGCGGACAAGCCCAACGGCAAGCTGGTTCTGGTCACCGCCATCAACCCCACCCCCGCCGGTGAGGGCAAGACCACCACGACCGTCGGTCTGGCTGACGCCATGCGTCGTATCGGCAAGAACGTCATGGTTGCTCTGCGTGAGCCTTCCCTCGGCCCCGTGTTCGGCGTCAAGGGCGGCGCTGCCGGCGGCGGCTACGCACAGGTCGTCCCCATGGAGGACATCAACCTGCACTTCACCGGTGACTTCCACGCCATCGGCGCTGCCAACAACCTGCTGGCTGCGATGCTCGATAACCATATCTACCAGGGCAACGCTCTGGGCATTGACCCCCGCCAGATCACCTGGCGCCGCTGCGTCGATATGAACGACCGTCAGCTGCGGTTCGTCGTTGACGGCCTGGGCGGCAAGGTCAACGGCACCCCCCGTGAGGACGGCTACGACATCACCGTGGCTTCCGAGATCATGGCGGTTCTGTGCCTGGCCTCCGACATCAACGACCTGAAGGCCAGATTGGCTCGTCTGGTGGTCGGCTATACTTACGCCGGCAAGCCCGTCACCGCCGGTGACCTGCACGCACAGGGCGCTATGGCCGCTCTGCTGAAGGACGCTCTGAAGCCCAACCTGGTTCAGACGCTGGAGCACACCCCCGCGTTCGTCCACGGCGGCCCCTTCGCCAACATCGCCCACGGCTGCAACTCCGTGACCGCTACCAAGATCGCTTTGAAGCTGGGCGATTACGCCATCACCGAAGCCGGCTTCGGCGCCGATCTGGGTGCCGAGAAGTTCCTGGACATCAAGTGCCGTATGGCGGGTCTGAAGCCCTCCTGCGTGGTTCTGGTCGCCACTGCCCGCGCCCTCAAGTACAACGGCGGCGTGCCCAAGGCCGAGACCGGCAAGGAGAATCTGGAGGCTCTGGAAAAGGGCCTGCCCAACCTGCTGCAGCACGTTTCCAACATCACCACCGTCTACAAGCTGCCCTGCGTGGTCGCCATCAACCGCTTCCCCACCGACACCGAGGCCGAGCTGAAGCTCATCGAGACCAAGTGCAAGGAGCTGGGCGTCAACGTTGCTCTGTCCGAGGTTTGGGGCAAGGGCGGCGAAGGCGGCGTAGAGCTGGCCAAGGAAGTCATCCGTCTGTGCGAGCAGCCCAATGATTTCACCTTCTCCTACGAGCTGAACTGCTCCATCAAGGAGAAGATCGAGGCCATTGCCAAGAAGATCTACCACGCCGACGGCGTGAACTTCACCGCCAACGCCGAGAAGCAGATCAAGACCCTGACCGAGCTGGGCTACGATCATATGCCCATCTGCATGGCCAAGACCCAGTATTCCTTCACCGACGATCAGACCAAGCTGGGCGCACCCAGAGATTTCACCATCACCGTGCGCAACGTGAAGGTTTCTGCCGGCGCCGGCTTCCTGGTCGCTCTGACCGGCGAGATCATGACCATGCCCGGCCTGCCCAAGGTACCTGCCGCTGAGCGTATCGATGTGGACGAGACCGGCAAGATCTCCGGCCTGTTCTGATTCATAGTACCGTAAAAAGCGCAGGCGGCCCCCCGCCTGTGCTTTTACGGTTTTGGACTTGTTTCATTGGGAGACTTTATGGCGGGTATTCACTATTTGTCGTTCATCCCCGCGGAGAACCCGGCCCACCGGAGTCAGGGTGTGAATCTGCTGCTGATGGTGGACAATCAGGGGGAGGACGCCGCCGTTACGGTGCGTTTTTACGGCTCCGACGGCTCTGACTGGCGGGAAATTTTCGCCGAGGAGCGGAGCTTTCAGGGGCATAGCCATATCCACGCCTATTTTCATCTTCCACCTGCCTGTTTTGCACCGGAAAACTGGGGCGGAGAGACGCCGGAGGAACTGGCGGTATGGGTGGGAGAAGCGCCCCCCGCGCCAACGGAGCAGGGACAGCTCCTGTTTCTGGAACCATGATTATTTTGGAATCCCTGAATCAATCGTCTTCGGTTGAGCAGCGGGCCTTTTTCCCCAGCTGTGCGGTTTCAAAAGCGGGAAATATAGCGCAGCCGTTGCCGGCATAAGCCGGCTTACGGATGCGGCATACCCCTTGCGGGTACATACAATATTTCTCCGCTTCTGAAATCTTCATCTGGTGAAAAATCTCTCACTGTCAGCTCTCGCCGATTGGTTCAGAGCTTTCCTGTTTGAAAGGAAATTTGACCTATGGACATGACATTGGAATCCTGCCGCAGATTTGTGGAGGTTCTGGCTTCTGACGCCCCGGCTCCCGGCGGCGGCGGCGCGGCTGCTCTGGTGGGCGCCATCGGCACCGCACTGGGCAACATGGTCGGCTCTCTCACCGTCGGCAAGAAGAAATATGCCGACGTGCAGGACGAAATTCTTGCGCTGAAAGCAAAATGTGACGATCTGCAGAAGCAGCTGCTGGATCAGGTAGAAGCCGACGACAAGGGCTTCGTTCCTCTGGCCAAGGCTTACGGCATTCCCAAGGACGACCCTAACCGGGACAAGATTCTGGAGGAAGCCACCATCACCGCCTGCGCGGTGCCCATGCACATCATGGAGCTGTGCTGCGAGGCGCTGGACTGCGTTGCCGTGTTTGCCGCGAAAGGCTCCCGGCTGGCAGTCTCCGATGCCGGATGCGCCGCCGTGTGCTGCAAGGCAGCCCTGCAGGCCGCGTCTCTGAACGTGTTCATCAACACCAAGAGCCTGAAGAACCGGGAAGTGGCGGAGGACATGAACCGCCATGCCAACGTGATGCTGAACAAGTATTGCAGCGTTGCGGACGAGATCTTCAACGACGTCAAGGCGGGCTTCGGTCAGTAAGCCCCACAACGAACATATTGGAGGAAACATATTATGGCTAAGTTACTGTTGGGCAAGGAAGTTACCGATGCCCTGAACGCGAATTTGCAGACCCGTACCGCCGCGCTGCGGGAAAAGGGCATCATCCCCACTCTGGGCATCGTCCGTGTGGGCGCGGATCCCTCCGACCTGAGCTACGAGAAGGGCGCGACCAAGCGCGCCGAGCTGGTGGGTGTGGATGTCAAGAAGTTTGAACTGCCTGCGGATGCTTCCAAGGAAGACGTTCTCGCGGTCATCGATCAGGTCAACGCCGACGATTCCATCCACGGCGTGCTGATGTTCCGCCCCCTGCCCAAGCACCTGAAGGCTGACCAGAACGAGATCTGCAACCGCCTCGACCCCAAGAAGGACGTGGACTGCATGACCCATCTGTCCAACGCCGGTGTGTTTGAGGGACTGAACGGTCTGGGCTTCGCCCCCTGCACCCCCGCCGCCTGCATGGAGATTCTGGACTACTACGGCATCGACTGCAAGGGCAAGAACGCCGTGGTCATTGGCCGCAGCCTGGTGGTCGGCAAGCCCGCCGCCATGATGCTCATGGGCAAGAACGCCACCGTTACCGTCTGCCATACCAAGACCGTGAACACCGCTGAAATCTGCCGGAACGCGGACATCATTGTTTCCGCCGCCGGTGTGCTGAACAGCCTGACCAAGGACTATGTCCGCCCCGGCCAGGTGGTCGTGGACGTGTCCATCAACTGGGACGAGAACAAGATCAACGCCAAGGGCGGCAAGGGCGGCATCGCCGGCGACGCCAAGTTTGACGAGGTCGAGCCGATCGTTGAGGCCATCACGCCCGTTCCCGGCGGCGTCGGCTCCGTGACCACCTCCGTGCTGATGAAGCACGTGGTGGAGGCTGCCGAAAGAGTATAACGCCATATTGGCTTCTGCGTAACTGACGGATTCGCGGGTTTACACCGCATGGGAGCGCAGAGAAAAGCCTGCCGACCGTCTGGGCGATTCAGTTTCCACGCTGGGTCGCCCTTTTTGTCTATGGACATTCAAATTCAATATTGAGAGCAAGGTGCTTTTATGAAAAAATTAAAAAATCTGGAGGAAGGTTCGTTCCTGAAGCTGTTTTTCGGCTTCTTTTCCGCTGCGTTTCTCATTGCGGCGGTGTGTATGCCGGACAGGAATACCATGTTTTCCGGCCTGTGGCAGATTCTCAGCCAGCCGGCAAAAATCTCTACCAACTATTTTGCCGTGGGCGGCTATGCCGCGACGTTCCTGAACATGGGACTGGTGGGACTGTGCTGTCTGGGGCTGTATGCCCTGTGCGGCGCGACGCCCAATAATGTTTCCACTCTGGCCTTTGTGCTGACCCTTGGCTTCTGCTCTTGGGGCATCAACATTCTGAACATCTGGCCGACGGTGCTGGGCGTTGTCCTCTACTGCCTGGTGAAGAAGGAAAAGTTTGGCGCAAACGTCAACGCCATGCTGTTCTCTACCGGCATTGCGCCGCTCATCAGCGATCTGCTGGTGCGCTATCCCAATGCCGAGGCGGTGGGCTTCAACCTGCCGGGGCTGGCGGTGACACTGATCGTGGGCTTCTGCATCGGCTTTTTCCTGCCCGCGGGGCTGGCACATTCCCCGAAGGTGCATAAGGGTTTCGACCTGTATTCCGCCGCACTGCCGGTGGGCCTGGCCGCGTTTTTCCTCAATGCCACGCTGTATAAGACGCTGGGCGTTGACCTGCCTGCGGCTCCCTCTGCGGATACCCTGCAGGTGGCGTCCCGGCTGACGGTGAATCTGTTCTGCGGCATCCTGTTCGGACTGTGCATCGTGTTCGCACTGGCCATGGGCTGCAAGCCGAAGCAGTACTGGGCGCTGCTGACCGCCCCGGAGCACGTCGGTTCCGTTTCTTCCCAGATGGGTACGGAAGTGTTCCTGATGAACGTGGGCGTGTTCGGCCTGTTCATTCTGGCTTACTACAACCTCATCGGCGCTTCCTTCAACGGCGTGACGATGGGCATCATTTTCTGTATGCTGGCCACCTGCAATTCCGGCTCCCATCCCGGCAACGTCTGGCCGATCATGCTGGGATACGTGCTGGCGTCCTTCCTGGCGAGTGGACTGTCAGGACTGGCGGGGGGCAATTTCACCTTCGTGATCAACGCGCAGGCGATTGTCGTCGGACTGTGCTACGCCAATGGGCTGAGTCCCATTACCAGCAAGTACGGCTGGTTCTGGGGCATGGTCGCGGCTATGATGCACTACCTGCTGGTCACCTCTGTGCCGAATCTCCACGGCGGATTCTGCCTGTATAACGGCGGCTTCACGGCAGCGGTGATCTGCATTATTCTGGTGCCGGAGCTGGAGCGTTTCTGCAAAACCAAGGCCGAGCGCAAGGCGCTGAAGGCCGCAAAATAGTGAAAATGTATTGGGGCAGGAATGGATTTTCCTGCCCCAACGCGAAAAAGGAAGGAAAGCGCGTAAAAACGCTTCTTTTTTTCATTTCCGGCGTGATATAGCATCACGGGAAGAGCGGGGGAACGCCATGAAAAAAACGAGAACGTCCCTTAGGACGGGCTTCCTGACGACCATACTGATCTGCTGGCTGGTGCCCATTTTCATCGTGGTGGCGCTGGCAGGTGTGCTGCTGAATGAGAACTACCGGCAGTCCGTGCAGCAGGAGATCGACAGCAGCGCTGCGAATGCTCTGCGGCTGGTGCAGATGCGCTTCGAGGACGCCATCGACGATTCCAAGGCAGTATCCTACGACGGCACCGTGCGGGACGCTTACCGCACCTGGCTGCAAAACGGAGACAGCGCCGGACTGTACGGCACCGTCACCGACTACCTGAGCCAGAGCTTTACCAGAGGCGAAATTTATCAGGCGGTGTTCATCCACTTCTGGAACGTGGATGCCAGTGCCTATGTCCTCAGCGACGGTACCACCAGCTTTGGCCTTCTGCGTCAGTGCCGCGAATGTGCCCCGCAGATCATGGCGGAAATGGAAGACGCGGACACGGACATCCGTCTGCTGCTGATCGACGGGCAGATGTACATGGCGCGAAACCTTCTGGACAGCACCTTCACCCCATATGCCAGCGTGGTGATGCTGCTGCAGCCGGGAAACCTGTTCCTTCCGCTGGACTCGGTGAACCGGGTGGGGAATCTGCAATACAGTCTGGACGGCTACCGCTTCACCATCGCCGCAGACGGCAGTCTGGTGGAGGCGGCGGAGGAGACCGGGAACGTACATTATCAGGCCAAGACCGAGGGACATATCATCGGCTTCTCTGCGGACAGGGAAGAATACGACATTTTCGGGGAAAATCCGTGGATGCGCTGGGCCATCGGCAGCGTGGTGCTGCTGATATTGCCTCTGTCTCTCGTGACCATTGCCCTGTTTTACCGCCATGTCACCCGTCCCATGGAAGTGCTGGGACAGGCGTATCAGCTGGTGAAAAGCGGCGAGCGAGGCTATGAGATCGGGCAGAAAGCCCCCAACCGGGAATTTGAAAAGCTGTTTGACCAGTTCAACGCCATGTCGGCGGAGCTTCAGCGGCAGTTTGAGCGGGCGTATCTGGAGCAGCAGGCCACCCAGCAGGCGAACATCAAGGCGCTGCAATCCCAGATCAACCCCCATTTTTTGAATAATACGTTGGAAATCATCAACTGGGAAGCCAGAATGGCAGACAACGAACGGGTCAGCGCCATGATCGAGTCCCTGTCCACCATGCTGAAGGCCGCGCTGGACCGGAACGGCCGGACGAAAATCCCCCTTTCCGAGGAACTGGGGTACGTGGACGCGTACCTGTACATCATCCGGGAACGGCTGGGCGAAGGCTTCCGGGTGCATAAGGACATCGATGAATCCATCCTCGCGCTGCCTGTACCCCGGCTGGTTCTGCAGCCGCTGGTGGAAAACGCGGTGGAGCATGACATCACCGCCAACCGGGGCGGCGATCTGTGGGTAAGAGCCTACCGGCAGACGGACAAGGTGGTGCTGGAAGTGGAGCATGACGGCACTCTGACCCAGGAGGACAGGCAGAAGATCCAGTCTCTGCTGGCGCAGTCCGCTCAGGGAGCGGCTGCCGGCGGTCAGGTAGGACTGCGCAACGTCAGCCAGCGGCTGAACCTGATTTACGGCGACGAGGGAACGCTGACGTTGGATCAGACCAGAGCCGGAACGGTCCTCGCCCGGGTCGCCATCCCTGCCGGACAGTAAAAAAGCACAAGCAAAGACAAAAATGACAACGACAGTCAAAAAAAGCCAAGCAAAGGCGAAGAATGGACTTGTACGGAATCACCTGAAAGCGGTATAATTTAGGGGAGCTGTATGGGTAAGTTGCCATGAAAGAGAAAAGGGAGGAAGCCGATCTATGAAAAGAAGACTGGTAGCCGTTTCACTGGTATTGGCCTTGGGATTGAGCGGCTGTGCTTTTTCGTCTGCGTCTCCGGAGCAGACAGCAGCTACCCAGGCAAAGCAGGCAGTCACACTGGAAGTCGTCACCTCCTACGGCGGCGACGACGGCAGCCGCGGCACCTTTGAAGCGGCGGTAGCCGCCTATGAAGCGGCCACCGGGAACAAAGTAAGAGACGGTTCGGCTACCTCCAACGAGGGCTGGAAGGCCAAGGTGCTGGCGGATTTCGAGACCGGCTCCGAGCCGGACGTGCTGTTTTTCTTCACCAACGCCGATGCCGATCCCATCATCAACGCCGGGCGGGTGATCTCCATTGAGGACATCCGGGAGGTTTACCCCGACTACGCTTCCAATATGAAGCAGTCCATGCTCGCGGAGGCTGCGGACGGAAAGCATTACGCCGTTCCTGCCGCCGGGTATTGGGAAAATCTTTTTGTCAATAAGTCGGTGCTGGAAGCCTGCGGCGTTTCGGTGCCGGGGGCGGATTACACGTGGGAGCAGTTCCTTTCCGACTGCGAGACCATCAAAGGCAGCGGCTACATCCCCATTGCCTGTTCGCTGGTGGAGGTGCCGCATTATCTGTTTGAGTTTGCCGTTATGAACAACGGGACGGTGGAAAACCATCTGGAGGTTCCCACGCTGGACGAAAACGGCAATCTGCAGGACGACGAGGTGTCCCGGAAATGGGTCGCGGCGCTGAATGATATTAAAGAGCTGTACGATCTGGGTTATTTCCCGCCCAACACCCTGACGGCCACCGACGAGGAGACCGTCTCCCTGTTCGGCAACGGAAAGGCGGCGTTTCTGGTGGACGGCTCCTGGCAGGTGGGACATCTGGGGGAGCTGTACGGCGACAAGATCGAGGACATGGCGGTGCGCTTCGTGCCGGCTAAGGGTGAGCGGAAGGCGACCGAAGGCATCGGCGGCATCTCCATGGGTTATTTCATCACCCGCAAGGCATGGAAAGACCCGGAAAAACGGGATGCGGCGGTGCAGTTTGTGGAAATGCTGACGTCCAATGAGATATTAAGCACCTTTATCAAGACCGAGGTCACGGCGCTGATCGAGGGCGCAAGTCCCGTCGGCCTGAACAGTCTGGAGCAGTCCGCGGCGGAGACCAACGCCCAGCTGACCCGGGTCAGCCCCGCGGTGCAGGACGCCATCAGCGCGGAGGCCAAGAGCACCCTCTTTACCAATATTCAGAAGGTGGTCACCGGCCAGATGACCGCCGAAAAGGCGGTGGCTCTGGCTATCCAGAGAAACGAATAGGTTTTTTACATGTAAAAAATCCCGTAACTGCTGATACAGTTACGGGATGATGGGCTTCTAACCGGACTCAGGCGGGCGCAGCGTGCCCCGGAAGAAAGAAAAAGGAGCGGATACGATGTATCGGGTGGTTCTCATTGACGATGAAAACATCATTGTGGAAGGCCTGCGGCGGGTCATCAAGTGGGCGGACTACGGCTGCGAGGTCGTGGGAACGGCCAGCGGCGCCGAGGAAGGCGCGGCGCTGATCCGGAAATTGCAGCCCCATATCCTGTTCACCGACATCCGCATGCCCGGAGCCGACGGCCTGACCATGCTGGCGGCGCTGCGCAGTGAGTTCCCGGACATGCAGGTGACGGTGCTGACCGGCTATCAGGACTTTTCCTATGCCCAGCAGGCAATTCGTCTGGGTGTCACCCGGTTTTTGTTGAAGCCCTCCAAAATGGATGAGATCAAGGAAGCGCTTGTGACCATGACCACACGCCTGGATGCCCAGTCCCAGCTGCGGCATCAGGAGGAAGAACCGGAGGAGGAGCAGCACGGCGCGGGAAGCTTCATCGTCAATCAGGCGATGGCCTACATCGAGGAGCATTACGCGGAAAAGCTGACACTACAGGCGGTGGCGGACTGCTGTTATGTTTCCCAGTGGCACCTGTCGAAGCTGTTGAACCGGCACACGGGCCAGAGCTTTTACGACATCCTCAACACCGTGCGCATCCAGAAGGCAAAAGAGCTGCTGCTGGACCCCAGGCTGAAAATCGGCGAGATCGGCGAGCGGGTGGGCTACGCGGACACGGCGCATTTTGCCAGAACCTTCAAAAAGCAGGAGGGCATGAGCGCCAACGAGTACCGCAACACACTAAAATAAAGAGAATAGAGATGAGGTCATTGTGACCAATAGGCGGCGATCGAATTTGTGCAAAATGTCGAGCGCCGCCTTTTCTGTTTGTACCGAATTGTGGAATCCCACAAGCAAAAACAAAAAACAACAAGGCCGTCTCATGACAATTCCAGGCAATGCCTGTAAAATATAGATAAATGAAACGACTGCCGGAACGGCAAAACTGTGAATCCTATGAAAGATGGGTGAAAAGTGAATGGCTGCAAAAACCACCGAACGTCTGGAGCCAAGAACCACGTCCCCGAGCTGGTTTGAGAAGAACAAGAAAACTCTGGTACTTCTGACCATGGTTGCTCCCGTGGCGATCTGGCTGCTGCTGCTGCGTTACCTGCCCATGGGCGGTATCGTGCTGGCGTTCAAGAATTACAAGGTCAACCCCCGCAATCCCTCCTTTATCAGCAATCTGATCAACAGTAAATGGGTGGGATTCAAGAATTTCGAGTTCCTGTTCAAGACTGACTCTGCGTGGGTCATGATCCGCAATACGCTGGCCTACAACATCGTGTTCATTATTCTGGGCGTCATCATTCCCGTGGCCTTCGCCATCATGATGAACGAGATTACCAGAAAGTTCTTCAAGAAGGCTTACCAGACCATGATGTTCTTCCCCTACTTCCTAAGCTGGGTCGTGGTCAGCTACTTCCTCAACGCATTTCTGGACGCCCAGTACGGCATGATCCCTGCCATGCAGGAAGCCGCGGGACATGCCCGCACCTCGTGGTATACGACCCCCGGCCCCTGGCCGTTCATCCTGACGTTCGCGAACCTCTGGAAGAATGTGGGCTACTCCACAGTCCTTTACCTCGCGGCTATCACCGGCATCGACACAAACCAGTATGAAGCCGCCGCCATTGACGGCGCTACCAAATGGCAGCAGGTGCTGCACGTGACCATTCCTCATCTGCGCACGATGATCGCCATTCTGTTCATCATGAACGTTGGTAAGATCTTCGCTTCTGACTTTGGCCTGTTCTACAATGTTCCCATGCAGAACGGCGCGCTGTTCTCCGTGACCCAGACCATTGATACCTACGTCTACCGCGCCTACATGGCGACCGGTGACCCGGGACAGTCTTCCGCGGCCGGATTGCTGCAAAATGTGCTTGGCTTCGTCTGCATCCTGACGGCCAACGGAATCGTAAAGAAGATCGATTCCGAAAGCAGTCTGTTCTAAGGGGGGATTCCAAATGGCTGAAAAGAAGAACCTCCGTCTGAATTGCGTCAGCGTGGGAACCGAAGCGGTCTTTCATGTGCTGATCGGTCTGTTCTCCGTCTGCTGCATCATCCCCTTCCTCTTCGTTATCATTATTTCCTTCTCGTCGAAGGAATCCATCACCACTATCGGCTATTCCTTCATCCCCACCAGCTGGAGCATGGACGCTTACCAGTATGCGTTCAATAAGCTGCCCCAGATCTGGCGCTCCTACTTTAACTCCATCTACATCACGGTCATCGGCACGGTGCTGAGCACTACCATGTGTGCCATGTACGCCTACGTCCTGTACCGTCCCGACTTCAAATTCCGCAGCTTCTTCAACTTTCTCAGCTTCTTCACCATGATCTTTGGCGGCGGTCTGGTGCCGACCTACATCGTCAGCAAGCAGCTGCTGGGACTGAGCGAGAACTATGCGGCTTTGATCGTCCCCCTGCTGGTCAGCCCTTTCAACATCATCGTGATGCGCTCCTTCTTTAAGAGCAGTGTCCCTCTGGAGCTGATCGAAGCAGCCACCATTGACGGCAGCGGCGAATATTCCACATTGTTCCGTGTGGTCGTCCCCATTGCCAAGCCCGGCATTGCCACCATCGCTCTGCTGAACGCTCTGGCTTACTGGAACGACTGGTTCAACTCCCTGCTGTACATTCAGCAGAAGAAGGTCCTGCAGCCCCTGCAGGCGCTGCTGATGGAACTGCAGAACAACACGGAATACTTAAACCGTATGGCCGGTATGCTCGGCCCGGACGCCATCGCCGAGGCGGCGAAGATGCCGTCACAGGCTCTGCGAATGGTTCTGGTCGTGTTCATCGTCGTTCCCATTGCCTGCGCCTACCCCTTCTTCCAGCGCTACATCGTTTCCGGCCTGACGGTCGGCTCCGTGAAGGGCTGATTCCAAAGAAGGCAGTACCCAAGTCCGCCGATATCACGTATCGGCGCAATCCATGGCTAATGCAGCCACGTCTGGCTGTTTAGTAAAAACAAATTTTATTTGGAGGAAGACACATGAAAAAGTTACTGGCCCTGTTGCTGGCTCTGGTAATGGTACTTGGTCTGGCCGCTTGCGGCACCAGCACTACCACTCCCACCGCCGCCCCCGACAATGCTCCCGCTGCTGACAACGCCGAGACTGCTGCTCCTACCGCAGCTGAGCTGGAGCCCGTCACCCTGAAGATCTGGTTCCACGGCAGCACCGTCACTCCTGACGCTTCCGAGAAGGTCATGGAGTCCGTCAACGCTTATCTGAAGGATAAGATCAATGCCACCATCGAGCCCATCTGGGGCACTTGGGGCGACTTCGATCAGGCCACCGTTACCGCTCTGGCTGGCGGCGACAAGGTCGATATGTACTTCACCTGCAACTGGTCCGCTGACGAGTACAACAAGTACGCCAAGGACGGCTACTGGGTCAAGCTGGACGACATGCTGGACACCTACGCTCCCGAGCTGAAGGCCACCATTCCTCAGGGCATCTGGGACTGCGCCGAGACCAACGGCTACGACGGCCTGGGCATCTATGCCGTTCCCGGCCTGAAGGACACCGCTACTCAGAACTGCTGGGATGTCAACGGCACCCTGCTGGCTGAGCTGGGCTACGACGTTGACGCTGTCTGCGCCGGCCACCTGGACTACTACTCCCCCGAGTTCGAGGAAATGCTGCAGAAGGCTAAGGATCTGAAGGGCAAGGATTTCTACCCCCTGCTGATCGAGCCTGTCGTTCTTGAGAGAATGGTCACTCATTCCTCCATCATCACTGGCGACCTGTCCTCCGGCAGTGTCCTGTCCTACTACTACGACGCCGAGCATCCCTCCAAGGACATCGGCAGCACCATCGTGAACAAGTTTGCTACCGATGCGTTTGCCAAGTTCGCTGCGAAGACCTATGAGTACGCTCAGAAGGGCTTCATCTCCCCCAGCTGCCAGTCCACCGCTACCGCTAACGACTACCGTACCGCTACCCAGTCCACTGGCGACTACCTGTTCGGCACCCAGTCCTACGCCTTTGGCTGCGAACTGGACTTCTCCAAGGCCCGTGGTATCGACGTCCGCATGGTTCCCGAGACTGCTGCCTACATGGACTGCACCTCCGGCCAGGGCGCTATGATCGCCATCTCCGCTACCTCCGCTAACCCCGAGCGGGCTCTGATGTTCCTGAACCTGCTGAACACCGATCCCGAGCTGATGACCATGATGAACTATGGTACTGAGGGCTTCACCTACAACAAGAACAGCGACGGCACCATCACCTTCATCGCTGAGAACCGCGCTAACTACTCTCCCTGGACCAATGGTATGGGCAACGTCCGTATCCTGCCTCCCACCGATGCGCAGGGTGTTGACTTCTGGGATCGCTTCTCCGCTTACTACGATGCGGCTGAGGCTCTGCCCATGGGCGGCTTCATCTTCGACTCCTCCGAGCTGAGCACCGAAGCTGCTGCTCTGTCCAACGTCTACGCCGAGTACGCTTTCAACCTGATGTCCGGTGCTGTCAACCCCGATGATGTTCTGCCCACCTTCCTGTCCAAGCTGGAAGACGCTGGCATCAACGACTTTGTCGGTGCTGCTCAGGAGCAGCTGGCTGCTTACATGGGCTAATCCCCCTGTATAGGCTGACTAAGGAATAATCCCCTTGCCCCGCGCCATTCAGGCGCGGGGCGTTTCCTTTTTCCGACAGAAATTCCCATCCTACCTTAATGAATCCTTAATGGCAAGATAGTTGATTTCCGCAGGCATTTTCGCTATAATATGGTTTACAAAATGAAACATTTACATGTGGAGGACAGAATTATGAAAGTTCGAGCATGGTTGGCTCTGGCGCTGATCCTGTGTCTGACCGTTTCTCTGGCGGCCTGCGGCAGCAACGATACGGCGGTGTATGTGCAGTCGGTTTCCAATCTGACGGGAATGGGCGGCATTGCGGCCGGCGATCGGTTCCCCGGCATGGTCGTTTCCGAAAACGTGACGGAGATCAAGAAGGATTCGGAAAAGACCGTCAAGGAAGTACTGGTCAAGGAAGGCGACGACGTCAACAAGGGCGACAAGCTGTTCGAGTACGACACCGATGAGCTGCAGCTGAGTCTGGAAAAGAAGCAGCTGGAGCTGGAGCAGCTGAACGCTTCCATCGAAAATTACCAGCAGCAGATCAAGGAGCTGGAAAAGGAGCGCGGCTGGGCGTCCGGTTCGGACAAGCTGCAATATACCATCCAGATCCAGACCGCTCAGGTGGACATGAAGGAAGCGGAGCTGAACGCCAAGGCGAAGCAGACCGAGGTCACCCAGGCGGAGAATCTGCTGAAAAACGCCACCGTGGTGTCGCCCATCAAGGGTCGCATTCAGTCCATCAACGAAAGCGGCACCGACAGAAACGGCAATCCCGCGGCGTACATCACCATTCAGGAGGTCGGCTCCTACCGCGTCAAGGGTACCATCGGCGAATTGCAGCGGGGCAGCATTATTGAAGGCACCCGCATCAAGATCACCTCCCGGACGGATCCGTCCGCTGCCTGGACGGGCACGGTCAAGCTGGTGGATTATGAAAGCCCCTCTCAGGGGAGCGACACCGACCGGTATTACGGTATGTCGACCGATTCCATGTCCGCGTCCAGCAAGTACCCGTTCTATGTGGAGCTGGACAGCACCGACGGTCTGATTCTGGGACAGCATGTTTACCTGGAAATGCTGACGGAAGGCGACGGCACGTCCTCCGGTCTGCCCCTCAGCAGCGCCTTCATCTGCTTTGAAGACGACGGCTCTGCCTACGTGTGGGCGGAGAAGAAGGGCAAGCTGGAAAAACGCAGCATCACGCTGGGCGAGCACGATGAGGCGACGGACACCTACGACGTGCTGGACGGCCTGACGCTGGAGGATTACATTGCCTTCCCCGACGAGCAGCTGTGCCACAACGGCGCGCCGACCACCCATGAAATGACGGCGTCGGAGAATGCGGACACGCCCATGGACAACATGGGCGAGGGCGGCATGGATATGCCCATGGAAGACATGCCCATGGAGGATATGCCCATGGAGGATATGCCCGCTGAGGGCATGGATATGATGCCCGAGGAAAGCATCTCCGGGGAAACCGGGGAGATGCCCGGTGAGGATACGGCGGCAGCCGAGACCGTATCCACGGAAGGCGGGGTGGGCTAAGTGGCCATCCTGAAACTGACGGACATCTGCAAGGACTATGTGCAGGGCAAGGAGCCTGTCCGGGTGCTGAAAAATGTCAACCTGACCATGGAGCGGGGCGACTACCTCGCCATCATGGGGCCTTCCGGTTCCGGCAAGACCACCCTGATGAACATTATCGGCTGTCTGGACGTTCCCACTTCCGGCACATATGAGCTGGACGGGCAGAACCTGAAGGACATGGACGACGATGAACTGGCGGACATTCGGAATAAGCACCTGGGCTTCGTGTTCCAGAGCTTTTACCTGATGCCCAAGCTCACCGCGCTGGACAATGTGGCGCTGCCCCTGCTGTACGCCGGGGTGAGCCTGAAGGAACGGCGGGAGCGGGCTGCGGAAGCGCTGAAGGCCGTGGGGCTGGAAGAGCGGATGGACTTTTTCCCCAACCAGCTGTCCGGCGGCCAGTGTCAGCGTGTTGCCATCGCCCGGGCGATGGTGGGAAAGCCGGATCTTTTGCTGGCAGACGAGCCGACCGGCGCGTTGGATACCAAGGCGGGCAACCAGATCATGGATATCTTCCGGCGGCTCAGTGACGAGGGCATGACCATCCTCATGATCACCCACGAGCTTGCCATTGCCCAGTGTGCCGACAAGATCTACCACATTCTGGACGGGCAGCTCCGTACTTACGACGAGCAGCAGGAGGGAGGTGCCGGGAATGAAGAAGCAGAATAAGAAAAAGATCATCATAACGGTGACCGCCGTGGTGCTGGTCGTGGCCATCGGCCTTGGCGTGTGGTTCGGCGTGAGCCGGGGCAGATCGGAGCCGGTGAAGGTGTTTGCCTTTAACAGCGTAGGCATGACGGAATATTGGGGCGATTCTCAGGAGAGCTACGGCCCCGTCTCCACGGATAAAATCCAGACCGTATTTCTTTCCTCCACCCAGACGGTGACGGAAATGAAAGTCGCTCAGGGTGACGAGGTGAAAAAGGGCGACGTGTTGATGACCTTCGACACCACCCTGTCCGACCTCCAGCTGGAACGCAAGCGGCTGGAAGTGGAAAAGCTGAAGCTGGACTTGGAAACTGCCCAGAAGAAGCTGAAGGACATTCAGAACATGAAGCCCATGTCCATCGTGAGTTCTGACGATTTTGATAACAGCGATGAGGATTCGGATGACGAAGGTGATCTGAAAAAAGACTATGAATTATCCTACGACCATGCCTATGACGGCAGCGAGTCGGGTAAAGCGCTGATCTGTTGGCTCCGTCTGACGACTAACGCCAATGGTGACCGCGTGACGCCCACCGTCGATGATGCTCTTTTGGAAGAGGCGCGGCAGCGGGCGGAGAAATTCCAAAATGAGAACCAACCCGACCCAACGGAACCGTCTACGGAACCAACCACTGAGCCAACTACAGAATCGACTACGGAACCGGCTACGGAGCCTCCTACGCAGCCGGGTACAGAACCGCCTACGCAGCCGAGTACGGAACCGCCTACACAACCAAGTACGGAAGCGTCTACACCTTCCACGGAGGAAACCTCCGAGAGCGAAGGCGGTGAGCATTCCAGCGCATCGGCTGCGGAAAACCCTGACGAGAAGCCTACCTTTACCGTGAATTCCTACTACATGGTCATCAAGGCCACGGAGGGCAACAAGCGCATGGGCGCCCGGGTGGTCTGGCAGGGAATGTACATTAGGAAAGTGGGCAGTGGTTTCACCTTCCAGTTCTTTGACGCTACGGGCGTCCCTGACCACATGGCTACCGACCCGGACGACCCGGACAATACCGATCCCACTGACCCGGATATGCCCGACCCCGGCAGCGGCTATACCGCCGCGCAGCTGGCACAGATGCGCGCCGAGCAGGAGAAGACCATCAAGGAAACGAAATTCAAGATCAAGATGGCCGAGGCGGACTACAAGATCATGCAGACCGAAATGAGCGACGGCAACATCTATGCCGAATTTGACGGCAAGGTGGTCTCCGTCCTGACGGAGGAGGAAGCCAAGACCCAAAACCAGCCCGTCCTTAAGGTCTCCGGCGGCGGCGGATTCTACATCCAGGGCAGCGTCAGCGAGCTGGAAAAGGACAAGATGCAGATCGGCCAGGAGGTCACGGTCAACGACTGGAACACCGGCATGACCTATACCGGCAAGATCGTCTCCATGGGCGATTTTCCCACCAACAGCGACGGCTGGAACGGTTCTGGCAACCCCAATGTATCCTACTATCCCTTCACGGTCTTCGTGGACGAAACTGCGGACTTGCAGGCGGGAATGTACGTCAATATCCAGTATTCCTCCGCGGAAAGCGAGAACGGCATTTACCTGGAGAACCCCTTCATCCGTACCGAGAACGGGCAGTCCTACGTCTATGTCCAGGGTGCCGGCGGTAAGCTGGAGAAGCGGTTCGTGACCACGGGCAAGGCGCTTTGGGGCAGCTATACCGAAATCCGCAGCGGCCTGACGGTGGACGATCTCATCGCATTCCCCTACGGCAAGAACCTGAAAGAGGGCGCGCCCACGGTGGAGAGCGACGTGAGCGACCTGTACAGTTACTAAGGAGGGCAAATTTATGATAGAAAATATCCGGCTTGCCTTTCAGGGTATCTGGGGACACAAGATGCGGAGCGTGCTGACCATGCTGGGCATTATCATCGGCATCGCGGCCATCATCACCATCGTTTCCACCATTCAGGGTACCAACGAGCAGATCAAGGAAAACCTCATCGGCGCGGGCAACAACGTGGTCACCGTCAATCTGAATCAGTCGGGGTATTCCTATGACATGAGCTGGAATGCCATCCCCGACGGCGTGCGGGTCATCACCGAGGAGACCCGGCAGGAGTTAAAGAACATCTCCGGCGTGGAAGAAGTGTCGCTGTACAACTCCCGGGGAAATTCCGAGTCCGTGTACTATCAGAACACGGGGTTCAACGGCGAGACCTACGGCATTGATATGCACTATCTGTCGGTTTACGGCTATCAGGTCAAGTCCGGCAGGGGCTTCACCCAGGCGGATTACGACAATTTCCGCAAGGTGGCGCTGGTGGACGCCAACACGGTCTCCACCCTGTTCGGCGGGGAAGATCCCGTGGGCAAGTCGCTGGAGGTCAAGGGCGAGGTATTCACCGTGGTGGGCGTGGTTGCCCTTTCCAAGGAGTTCACCCCCACCATTGAGACATTGCAGGACTATCTCCTCTATGCGGACACCTCCTCCGGCTGCCTGTACATCCCCAGCACGGTCTGGCCGACGGCGTTCCAGTTTGACGAGCCTCAGAACGTGGCCATCAAGGTGAAAAACACCGACACCATGGCCACAGCAGGCAAGGAAGCGGCTGACCTGCTGACCCAGAAGCAGATCGTGGATTCGGAAAATTCCGACTTCGACTACCGCAGTCAGGACATGCTGGAACAGGCACAGCAGCTGCAGAAAATGTCCCAGTCCACCAACACCCAGCTGATCTGGATTGCCAGCATCTCCCTGCTGGTGGGCGGCATCGGCGTTATGAACATCATGCTGGTGTCCGTGACGGAGCGGACTGCCGAGATCGGTCTGAAAAAGGCCATCGGCGCGAGAAAGAAGCGCATCCTGCTCCAGTTCCTGACGGAGTCGGCGGTGCTGACCAGTCTGGGCGGCATCATCGGCGTCATCAGCGGCGTGATCCTCGCGGAGCTGATCTCCAACATGATGCAGATTCCCGTGTCCATCAGCGCGCCGGCCATTATCGTGGCGGTGGTGTTCTCCACCTTCATCGGCGTGGTGTTCGGTATGCTCCCGGCCTACAAGGCGGCAAACCTGAACCCCATCGAGGCACTGCGCAGAGATTAAAAAACGAACGCCGCCGGTTTCCGTTTCGGAAACCGGCGGCGTAATTTTTGCCTTTGTTGAGGATTACACCGCACCCAGATATTCTTCCAGGCACAGCCCGGAGTCCTTCATGTCCATGGAGATTTCCCTGCCCACGTACCGGAAGTGCCACGGCTCGTTGGTGATGCCGGTGATCTCCGCTTTTTCCTCGGTGTAGCGGAGAATGAAGCCGTATTCCCAGCAGTGCTCCGCCAGCCAGGCGTTGGCTTCCTCTCCCGAGATGTCCACGGCCAGACCAATCTGATGCTCACTGGTGCCGGGGACGGCTACAGTTTCCAGCGCCTTTTTCCGGGCTTCATCGAAGTCGAGGTCAAATTCCTTCATGTGTTCCTGCGTCCGCTTTTCCAGAATGTCCGTCTGCTCCTGCATGGTGCGGTAGCCGCAGTTGAAGATGTACTCGATCCCCGCGCCTGAGCAATCGGAGAGCATCTGCATCAGCGGCTCGTAGCAACGTTGATCGACCCGGTGCCAGTCCACCACGATCACGGGGTTGACGGTATAGTAGCTTGGAATCGGGTGGGCGGCGTTGACGAGGATGACCTCCATGCCCTTGGGGGTAAAAAAGTGGGTCTCCCCATCGATCTCCGTGGGGCCGACGGCGGCAGAGCCGTCGGACAGGAAGTAATAGTTGTACTCGCCCTCCTGATACCAGCCGATGGTGGCTGCACCGTTTTCGCCGAAATAATACCGCTTTCCGCCGATCTCCTGCCACGCCGTCACCATGGTGCCGTCGGCCTGATAGTAGCGCAGTCCGTCCTCGGAGGTGAGCCAGCCGGTGTGCATGACGCCCTCATCGGAAAAATGGTAGCGGTTTTCACCAATAAATACGTCGCCGGTCAGAGGCTGACCGCCTTCGTCAAGGTAGTAAATGTCCCCGCCGATGTTTGTGAAGCCGGTCTGCATTTTGCCGTCGTCGCCGAAATAGTACCGCTTTCCATCGATCTCCTGCCAGCCCGTGGCGAGAGCGCCATCGGGAAGGTAGCAGGGCACGCCGTCCAGCTGCTGCCAGCCGGTGAGCATCCCGCCGTCATCGCCAAAGCAGTAGGTTTTTCCGCCGATGGTCTGCCAGCCGGTCAGCATGACACCGTCGCTGCCAAAGTACCGGGTAACGCCGTCCTGTTCCAGCCAGCCGGTGGCGGGAATGCCGCCCTCAAGGAAAAAATACCGCTGCCCGTCTATATCCAGCCAGCCGGTAACGGGTTTGGCGTGAAAGTCCCGATAAAAGCGCACGCCGTCCTTTTCTGCCCAGCCGCTGCGATCGACCTTGGCGTCGTATATCAGCCATCCGGCGCAGGCCGAAAAGGCGAGCAGCTGAAAAATCAGCACAACCGCCAGAATGCGGCTGGTTTTTGTTTTCATAGTGCTTCCTCCGCGAAAAGTAACCGGGGGGAGCCGCCTCGGTTCGGCAAAATTCCCCCATGTAACGCAGTATATCATCGGATGTGGAAAAATGCAACCCGCTTAAGAGAAGCTTCATAATCTTCCAGCGACAATTCCTCCGGGAAGTGTTGCTTTTTTGGGCGAAATATGGTATTATGAATTGCAATTTGAAGACAGGGGGCCGCTTTGGTCGCAGACCCCGAACAGGAGGTAAGAAGCTTGGCAAAAAAAGTATTGTGGATTCTGTTTGCCGTGGTTTTGGTTCTGGCACTGGCGGTGGCCGGTGTCACGGGGTATTTCTGGTATCAGAACAACCACATTTTCGTCGAGGACGCGGTCTACCCCATCAACGCGAAGACCTTGGATCTGCGGGGGCAGGACATTTCCTTTGAGCATTATGATGCCGTCCATTCCCAGCTGCCAAACTGCGAAATTTACTGGGACGTACCCTTCCAGGTCGGCAAATATCCCAATGATACCACGAAGCTGACGGTTGCGGATTTGACCGAGAAGGATATCCGGATTCTTCTAAACTATTTCCCCAAGCTGAAAACCCTGGACGCCACCGCTTGCAGCGATTACGCGGTTCTGGAATCCGCCAAGCAGCAGCTGCCCGGGTGCGAGATTCTTTACGAAGTCAATCTGGGAGGCAAGTCCTTCGCGCCGGAGGTCACCGAGCTGACGCTGGAGGTCGGGGACTATGACTACGATACGCTGATGGAGAATCTCCAATATCTGCCCGACGTGCAGCAAATCACGCTGAAAAAGCCGGAGCTGTCCCTGGAACAGATCGACGAGCTGAAAACGACCTTTGGGAACATCACCATCGACTGCACGGTGGACATCGGCGGCACGGAGTACACCATGGACACCACCGAGCTGAACCTGTCCGGAATCAGTTCCGGGGATGTGGCGGGCGTGAGCGAAAAGCTGGGTATGCTTTCCGGGCTAACCAGCGTGGAGCTGATGAAATCCGACGGCACCACGGGCCTGACAAAAGAGGACGTCAAGACCTTGAAAGAAGCAGCTCCGGCGGCAGCCTTCCACTATGTCTTCGACTTCTACGGCGAGACCCTTTCCACCACCGAAACCACGGAGGTTCACATCAAGAACGTGAACATTGGCGAGGAGGGACTGCCGGAAGCCCGGCTGGCGCTGGATCTGATGGAGAACTGCAGCCGCTTCGTGCTGGAAAACTGCAAGATCTCCAATGAAAGCATGGCGCAGCTCCGTGAGGACTACCGGGACAAGACCAAGGTGGTCTGGCGCGTGCCTTACGGCGGCGGCAGCTGCATGACCGATTGCGAGGTCATCCGCTGCACCTACGAGCTGACGGACAAGAATGCCCAGAATCTGGTCTACTGCGAGGACGTGCGGTTCATGGACGTAGGACACAACGATGTGACCTTCCTTTCGGACTTCTCCTTCCTGAAGGGAATGCCCAAGCTGGAAGCCATTATCATTTCCAGCGCCTATGTCTCCGACCTGACGCCTTTCGCCAACTGCAAAGAGCTGAAATTCTTCGAGGCGGCCTTCTGCGGCAATATCGAGGACCTCAGCCCGCTGGCGCAGTGCGAGAAGCTGGAAATGGTGAACATCAGCTTTACCAAGGTCAAGGATCTGTCCCCGCTGGACAATGTTCCCGTCAAGACCCTGTTCGCCCAGAACTACAGCGCCAAGCGGATTTCGGCGGAGGAGCAGAAGCGGTTTGCCGAGGTTCACCCCGACTGCCTGACCCAGTACACCGGCGATCAGCCCTATGGCCGCGGCTGGCGGTACGACGAGCACGACAAATACCTGCCTTACTACGGGATGCTCCGGAAGGTCTTCCGTCTGGACGACAACATCATCCCCAACAGCGTCGGCTGGTATTTAAGAGAGGGCGACACCGATCTGCCCACGGCGGAGTCCTGAATCTGAATAAGCAAAGCTCTCCCGGAATCCGGGAGAGCTTTTGCTATACGGTTGGCAGAATGCGAGGCAAAAGAAACGGCAATACTTCTTTGCAAAATCCAAATGTTATGGTATAATCGATACAAAAGGAGGGATTCCCATGAATCTGGAAGAATTAAAAAGAAAGATGGACGAGGAGCACTATATCTATGACGATACGCTCTCGACGGTGCTGTACGTGGCTTTGCAGCTGGGCAGGCCCCTGCTGATCGAGGGCGCAGCCGGTGTGGGCAAGACAGAGGTGGCGAAGGTCATGGCCGCCGCCCTTGACCGGGAACTGGTGCGGCTGCAATGCTACGAGGGGCTGGACGAAAGCAAGGCGCTCTACGAGTGGAACTACCAGAAGCAGCTGCTGTCCATTCAGGTGAATATGAACGCCCAGGACAGGGAAGCGCTGACCCGCTCGCTGTTCAGCGACGAATACCTGCTGGAACGGCCGCTGCTCAAGTCCATCCGCTCGGAGAAGCCCGTGGTGCTGCTGATCGACGAGATCGATAAAGCCGATGAGGAATTCGAGGCGTTTCTTCTGGAGCTGCTGTCGGAAATGCAGGTGACGATCCCGGAGGTGGGAACGATCCGGGCAAACTCCGTTCCCTTCGTGGTGCTGACCTCCAACCGGGCAAGGCCCCTGTCCGAAGCCCTGCGGCGGAGGTGCGCCTATCTGTATATCGAGTACCCGGATATGGAAAAGGAGCTGGCCATTCTCCGGGCAAAGCTGCCCCATGTGGACGACCGGCTCTGCGCGCAGGTGGCGCTGGCGGTGCAGAAGCTCCGCTCCAACGAGGTCATTCTGAAAAAACCCTCCATTGCGGAGACGCTGGACTGGGCGGCGGCGCTGGACGCTCTCGGCATCCGGGAGCTGACCCCTGACGCCCTGCGGAAGACCGCCGGATTCGTGCTGAAAAACAACGAGGATATGGCGGCGCTGGATGCAGAAGAAATGGGCGGCTGCCATTGCGGCGGCTGCGAGGGGCATCACCATGGCTGAGCCGGACGTTTATCTGGAAAAGTTGTCTGCCTTTTCCCGGATGCTCCATCTGGAAAATCTAAGCGTCAGCCCCAAGGAGACGGAGGACGCTGCCCGACTGCTGATCGCTCTGGGCATGGACGACCGGGAGCGGGTAAAAACTGCCCTTCGAACTGTCTACGCCAAATCCCGGGAGGAGCAGATCACATTTGACCGGGTGTTCGACGGCTTTTTCCTCTCGGAGGAACAGATCCGCCGTCAGGCAAAGGAGCAGATGGAACGGGAGCAGGAGCTTGCGCAGCACCGCAAGGAAGCGGAGGAGGAGCTTCAGCTGAACGGACAGCCCATGGATTTGAGCGAAAAGCAGCGGGAGACCTACGCAACCATGCCGGAGGAAGCCCGGCAGCGCCTGCGGGGGTTCATGGAAAAGTACCGCGGCACCGCTGAGCGCAACCCTAAGCTCTACGGGGATTTCATCCATTCCGTATTCACACGGGCGATTATGGAGCAGCAGATGCTCATGGAAAACGCCGGGGTGGGCGGGCAGGAGATGGACCCGGAGATCGGCATTCTCTACCGGGACATTTCCCAGTTCAAGGACACGGAAATTCCCAAAGCGATCGAGCTGATTCAGGCCGTAGCAAGAGAGATCAACGGGGAGCTGGCGGCCAAGGGTCACTCCGGCGGTCACATGGGAAAGCTGGATTTTCGCCGCACCATCCGCAAGGGACTGGAAACCGGCGGCAGCTTTTACCGCCTGCGCTACCGGAAGAAGCGCGCCAAACGGAAGCGTCTGGTGCTGCTGTGCGATGTGTCCGGCTCCATGGTGCAGTTTTCGGAATTTGCCCTGCGGTTCATCCAGAGCCTGAACCAGGTCTCGGAAAGCTCCCGGGTATTTCTGTTCTCCGAAACGGCGGTGGAAGCGGACGCCTTCCGGCTGCAAAACATGGACCTGTTCCGCAGCTACGTAAAGGATTCCGGGATTTACGGCCGGGGTACGGACTTGGGCGAAGCACTGGAGACCCTGTGTGCCATGCATCCAAGCGTGCTGGGGGCGTCCGCGACGCTGCTCATCCTCTCCGACACCAAAACCATCGACCAGCCCCGGGCGGTCGCGGCGGTGCGGGAGGCAAAGCGTCAGGCGGGACGGGTGATCTTCCTGAACCCTATCCCGGAGGGGAAGTGGCAGTATATCAGAAGCGTCCAGACCATGGCGTCCATCTGCCCCATGGTATCGTGCAGCACCCTGCGGGAGCTGGCCTCGGCCTGCCGCAGGCTGACAAAGGAAATGTAAACAAGTTGACAGCCCTCCGCGCCGTAGGTGCTTCCGGAAGGAAATTGGCCGACGGATTTGACGGGGGGCGTAAAGTTAATGGGGCGTATCCGTGCAGGTACGCTCCATTTTTCAATCCAACATGCGGGTACAACCCCTTGGCTCTCCCTCTGGGAGAGCTGTCACCGAAGGTGACTGATACTGAAATTCAATTAAAATCTTTTTTAAAGATTTTAGGGCCTATCTGAAAACCGTCAACATGCCCAAACAGCGGGTCTTTTCCGCCTGCTGTGCACCATTTTCCCTTGTAAAAAGAAACATGCTGGATGTATCCTATTACCGCAAAACGGACGAGATCATTTCCCGTTACGTCCGGGATGCACGGTCCCTGATCCCCATTATGCAGGATATTCAGGCAGAGTACCGCTATCTTCCTGCGGAGCTGCTGAGCTATGTTGCCAAGCAGATCGGGATCACCGAAGCCAAGGCGTACTCGGTCGCCACCTTCTATGAGAACTTCTCCTTTGAGGCAAAGGGTAAGTACGTCATCAAGGTCTGCGATGGCACTGCCTGCCACGTTCGCCACTCTACCCCGGTTCTGGAGGCACTCTGGAAGGAGCTGGGGCTGAGCAAGAAAAAACACACCACCGACGATATGCTCTTTACCGTGGAAACGGTGTCCTGTCTGGGCGCCTGCGGTCTGGCGCCTACCATGATGGTCAATGAGCAGGTGCATCCCTCCATGACACCGGAGAAAGCGTTGGCGTTGATTGCGGAATTGAGGGGGAAAGGCTGATGATCAAAACTTGTGAAGAACTGAATCAGGCCCGCGTTCAGGCGCAGCTGGAGATTCAGAGCTATGCCTGCCGGATTCTGGTCTGCTCCGGCACCGGCTGTATCGCGACCGGCTCCCATAAGATCCATGAGCGGTTTGAAGATCTGGTAAAAGAGACCCCCGGCATCGAGCTGGTGTTCTCTCCCTGCGGCGGCCACGACGGCGAGATGGTCGTCGGCGTCAAGAAGACGGGCTGTCAGGGATTCTGCGAGCTTGGCCCGCTGGTGCGTATCCAGAAGGGCGACAAGGTCATTCAGTACGTAAAGGTTCAGCCCGGGGACTGCGCCGAGATCGTGGAAAAGAGCGTCCTGGGCGACGAGGTCATCGAGCGCCTGCTCTACAAGAAGGGCGAAAAGGTCTACGTTCAGCCCGATGAAATTCCCTTCATCGCGAAGCAGACCCGGATCGTTCTGGAAAACTGCGGCAAGTTCGACGCCGAATCTCTGGACGAGTATCTGGCCTCCGGCGGCTTTGACGCGCTGAAGAAGGCCATGTTCGCCATGACCCGGGACGAGGTCATCGACGAAGTGGACCGCTCCGGCCTGCGCGGCCGCGGCGGCGGCTTCCCCACCGGACGGAAGTGGAAGCAGGTCGCCCGTCAGAAGGAGACCGTGCGCTATGTGGTCTGCAACGGCGACGAGGGCGACCCCGGCGCGTTTATGGACGGCTCCGTTATGGAAGGCGACCCCTTCAAGCTCATCGAGGGCATGATGATCGCCGCTTACGCCGTCCGTGCGGAAAACGGCTACATCTACGTCCGCGCGGAATACCCCATGTCCGTGGCACGGCTGCGCAACGCCATTGCCCAGCTGGAGGAACGGGGACTGCTGGGTGACAACATCCTCGGCTCCGACTTTTCCTTCCATATGCACATCAACCGGGGCGCGGGCGCGTTCGTCTGCGGCGAAGGCTCCGCACTGACCGCTTCCATCGAGGGCAGCCGCGGCATGCCCAGAACCAAGCCCCCCAGAACCGTAGAAAAGGGTCTGTGGGAGAAGCCCACGGTGCTGAACAACGTGGAAACCTATGCCAACGTCCCCAAGATCATTCTGCAGGGCGCGGACTGGTTTAAGTCCATCGGTACCCCCGGCAGCCCCGGCTGCAAGACCTTCTCCCTCACCGGCGCCATTGAAAACACCGGCCTGATCGAAGTTCCCATGGGTTCGACTCTGCGTCAGATCATCTTCGACGTGGGCGGCGGATTGAAGGACGGCGCGGAATTCAAGGCCGTGCAGATCGGCGGCCCCTCCGGCGGCTGCCTGACGGAAGAACATCTGGACGTTCCTCTGGACTTTGACTCCGTGAAGAAATACAACGCCATCATCGGCTCCGGCGGCATGGTGGTCATGGGGCAGGACACCTGCATGGTGGAAGTCGCCCGGTTCTTCATGAGCTTCACCCAGCGGGAATCCTGCGGCAAGTGCACCCCCTGCCGGGAAGGCACCAAGCGGATGCTGGAGATTCTGGAGCGGATCGTCAACGGTCAGGGCAAGTTGGAGGACATCGACACGCTGGAAGAACTGGCGAAGATGATCCAGAGCATGGCACTGTGCGGTCTGGGCAAGTCCGCCCCGCTGCCGGTCCTGTCCACTCTGGCCACCTTCCGGGACGAGTACGTCGAGCACATTGTGGATAAGCGGTGCCGGGCCAAGCAGTGTACCGCTCTGCGCCGGTACGTCATCAATCCCGCGTTCTGCAAGGGCTGCTCCAAGTGCGCCCGGAACTGCCCCGTCAACGCCATCTCCGGCGTGGTCAAGAAGCCCTACACCATTGATTCCAACAAGTGTATCAAGTGCGGCGCCTGTAAGGAAAACTGCGCCTTTGATGCCATCTACATCGAAGCGTAAGGAGGGCAATCATGGGTACTATTACAATCAACGGAAAAAAGGTAGAATTTACCGACGAGAAGAATGTTCTGACCATCATTCGCAAGGCCGGTTTCGAGGTCCCGACCCTGTGCTACCAGCCGGAGCTGTCCATTTTCGGCGCCTGCCGTCTGTGCATGGTGGAGGACGACAGAGGCCGCTTCTTCGCCTCCTGCTCGGAAGAACCCCGGGACGGCATGGTGATCTACACCCATACCGAGCGTCTGCGCAAGAACCGCAAGCTCATCGTGGAGCTGCTGCTGGCCGCCCACTGCCGGGACTGCACCACCTGTGACAAGCACGGCAGGTGCAAGCTGCAGAAGCTGGCCTACCAGCTGGGCATCAACAATGTCCGCTTTGAAAATCACCGGGAGATCCAGCCCGTAGACTTTTCCTCTCCCGCCATCGTCCGCGACCCCAACAAGTGCATCTTGTGCGGCTGCTGTGTCCGGGCGTGCTCGGAGCTTCAGGGGATCGGCGTTCTGGCCTTTGCCCATCGCGGCACGGACGCTGCCGTGACCACCGCCTTCGACCGCAAGATGGCCATGACCAACTGCGTCAGCTGCGGACAGTGCCGCGTGGTCTGCCCCACCGGCGCCCTGACCATTCACCACAACATGACCGACGTCTGGCAGGCGCTGGGTGACAAGAACACCCGCGTGGTCGCCCAGATCGCTCCCGCCGTCCGCGTGGCCATCGGTGAAGCCTTCGGTCTGCCCAAGGGCGAGAACTCCATGGGCAAGGTCGTAGCGGCGCTGCACCGCATGGGCTTCGACGAGGTCTTCGACACCGCCTACACCGCCGACCTGACCATTATGGAAGAGTCCGCGGAATTTCTGGAGCGGGTCAAGGCTGGCGCCAACCTGCCGCTGATGACCTCCTGCTGCCCCGCGTGGGTCAAGTTCGTGGAGAACGAGTATCCGGAATTCAAGGAAAATATCTCCACCTGCCGTTCTCCTCAGGCCATGTTCTCCGCCATCCTGAAGGATTACTACCGGGACGAGGCCAACGCCAAGGGAAAAAAGACCGTCGTAGTCTCCGTCATGCCCTGCACCGCCAAGAAGATGGAGGCGGAGCGCAAGGAGAGCTACACCCACGAGGAGAAGGACACGGATTACGTGCTCACCACCACCGAGCTGATCCGGATGATCGACGCCCACGGCATCAACTTTGAGGCGCTTCCTTCCGAATCCTGCGATATGCCCTTCGGCATCGGCTCCGGCGGCGGCGTGATCTTCGGCACTACCGGCGGCGTGACGGAAGCGGTTCTGCGCCGTCTGATCGAGGGCCACGACCCGGCAACCCTGCGTGCGATCGCGGAGTGCGGCGCACGGGGCGATGAGGGCATCAAGGAATTCAGCGTTCCCTACAACGGTCTGGATGTGAAGATCTGCGTGGCTTCCGGTCTGGCAAACGCCCGGAAGGTGCTGGAATCCGTGAAATCCGGCGAGAAGGAGTACCACTTCATTGAGGTCATGGCCTGCCCCGGCGGATGCGTCATGGGCGGCGGCCAGCCGGTCTACGGCACCAAGGTGCGCCGGGCAGAGACCCGCACTAAGGGACTGTACGAAGCGGACGGCGGCATGGCTATCAAGAAGTCCAACGAGAACCCTCTGATGGACGTGTTCTACAACGGCTACTTCAAGGGCAAAGCCCACGAGCTTCTGCATAATCCCCACGAATAAATTTATAATTTCCGGGGCGCACCCATTTGGGTCAATGTTGCTGACTTAGTGACATTGGGCACGCGGCTGTCCCTCTATTTTATGCCCTTTTATCTCCGCCTCGCGTCCATCTTTATTCTTGTGCTATTGGATTTCATTTGTGCCAGCGGGGAGAAGTTGTCGTAATTCTTGGTCAAGTCCGCGTCGAAGATCGCACAATAATGTTTCGTCATGGCAAGGGTGCTATGCCCCAAGAGCTTTTGCAGAGTAAAGGCATCTCCGCCACAATCAATCAAATACTTTCGGGCAATGGTGTGGCGGAACAGATGGATGCTTGCCTTTTGGACTCCCCGCCGCGTGTTATACCTTGCTATGGATTGCCGCAGACCGTTCTCCGTCAGTTGAGAGCCAGTTTCTGTGCAAAAGAGGAAATCAGCCGCCTCCCCGCCTCTGTGCCGCAGATACTCCCGCAGAATGGACACCATGGCACTACAAAGGGGAATGACCTGGGTTTTCCTGTTCTTTGTGTGGCGGTAGAACACCACGCCGCCGTCCAAATCCACATCTCGGATTTGATACTATTTCCTGATTAAAATCTTAATTTTAATCAGGAAGGCATCGCCTGAAGGCGCTGCCTGTTTTGTGATTTATA
>PPYF01612162.1_pt1 | contig 35176 bp, 39 predicted proteins | sample 1559871 | NCBI WGS metagenome assembly PPYF01 (sample SAMN08240021, study PRJNA423297) | Human gut metagenome, whole genome shotgun sequencing project.
GGCGAAATCGGTAGACGCAGTTGATTCAAAATCAACCGTAGAAATACGTGCCGGTTCGAGTCCGGCCTTCGGCACCATAAGTATGTAAATGGACCTCAACTGAGGTCTTTTTTTATGCCTAAAATCCAGTATTTATCTACCTTTCCCGCTATATTAACTCTCTCAAGGTCAACCGACATCAACGTACATCTACCAACAGATGTTGGTACAGATGATGGTATTTCCGGTTCGATAATGCTTGTACCAACAAGGAGGGGATAAGCATGGCTCTAACAGATATCAAAGTCAGAACAGCTAAGCCAACGGATAAGCAGTATAAGCTGACCGATGGCAGTGGTATGCATCTTCTTGTCCACCCCAATGGTTCTAAATACTGGCGTTTGCAGTACCGCTTTGGCGGAAAGCAAAAGATGCTGGCTTTAGGGGTTTACCCTGATGTATCTCTTGCAGATGCCAGAGCCCGCCGTGATGAAGCTCGTAAGCTTTTGGCAAACAGCATCGATCCGGGAGATAAAAAGAAAAATGATAAGGTTGAGCTGGAAGAAGCGCGTACTTTTGAGCAGCTCGCTATTGAGTGGCATACCACAAATAAAAAGTGGTCGGAAGAACATAGCCGACGAGTACTGAAAAGTCTGGAGGACAATCTTTTTCCAGCCATTGGTAAGCGGAATATTGTCGAATTAAAAACGCGCGACCTTTTAGCGCCTATCAAAGCTGTTGAGTTGTCTGGGCGTCTTGAGGTGGCTTCCCGTCTACAGCAGCGTACCACCGCAATTATGCGCTATGCGGTACAGAGTGGTTTGCTTGATTATAACCCGGCACAGGAGATGGCCGGTGCCGTTGCTTCAAGTAACCGGCAGCATAGGCCTGCGTTAGAGCTGAGACGTACTCCCGAACTGCTTCAGCGCATTGATAGCTATACCGGCAGGCCTTTGACTCGTCTTGCCGTTGAGCTAACTCTTCTTGTCTTCATCCGCTCCAGCGAATTGCGTTTTGCTCGTTGGTCTGAGATCGATTTTGAAACATCAATGTGGACGATACCCGCAGAGCGCGAGGCTATTGAAGGGATAAAGCACTCCCAGCGCGGCTCAAAAATGCGTACACCTCATTTGGTGCCGTTATCTCGTCAGGCGTTAGCAATCCTTAAACAGGTATACAAACTTAGTGGCGCTCGCGATTTTGTTTTCATTGGCGATCACGACCATCGCAAACCGATGAGTGAAAACACGGTGAATAAGGCGCTGCGCGTTATGGGCTATGACACGAAGGTAGAGGTTTGTGGGCATGGTTTCAGGACAATGGCTTGTAGTTCATTGATTGAGTCTGGATTGTGGTCGAGGGATGCAGTGGAACGGCAAATGAGCCATATGGAGCGTAACTCTGTGCGTGCGGCTTATATTCATAAGGCTGAGCATTTGGATGAACGCAGGCTGATGTTGCAGTGGTGGGCTGATTTCCTTGATGCAAATCGGGAGAAGGCTGTGAGCCCATTTGATTTTGCCAAGCTTGGGCAGTGAGCGATCATGAATTTGCTCACATCATGAGATATATATACCACGAGCATACAACATAGACATTTCAGGGAATCAGTAGTGTTCGTTAAAATTCGTTAACGTGATGAATAAAATGATTTTTTATTTTTTCATGTTCGAGTGTGAGCACATGTGTTTTCCTTGCTACGGTTCACTGTGTATTGCTTTTGTGTTGGCAGAGAGTGAATAAATGGCTGAGGAAAACAAACTTAGTGGCAGGCAACTAAAGGTGCTACAGGGTAAATCGCAGGATAAGCAACATCTGTTCTCCGATGGTCGGGGAATGTCGGTCAGGGTTAGTAAGAATGGTGCTATATGATTGGTTATTATAGCCAGCTGGAACCCTCCAATATAACGGTAGATTAACCCCCCAATGAATCAGGAAGATTGCTTTGGGAAAGCTCTAAAGTCGTGGCCAATTTTTGTTGACAACTTCACATCGATCGTATGATCCGTGAGAATTAGTACCGAGAACTGACTACGCTGGCTAATCGCACCTGCTGGAAGCTCGAGAAAGAAGGCAAGTTCCCCTAAATGGATAAAGATTGGTTCTATAGCTGTTGTTTACCGTTTGTCTGAGATTCAAGTTTGGATGAGGGGGGAGTGGCCGCTATAAACCGCAACCTATTAAGGTTAACAATGAATAACAGAACAGGACGTGATGACTTTACACCAAAAACAAAAGCAGCTTTGGCTGCAAGAGCCAATTTCCGGTGCTCTTATCCTGACTGTACCACTATTACTTGTGGGCCAAGTAGCGAGTCTTCATTAGCGGTTACTAACATTGGCGTTGCCGCACATATTTGCGCAGCAGCACCAGGTGGCCGACGGTATGACAAAACTATGTCAAGTGATGAGCGATCTGGTATTGAAAATGGCATTTGGTTGTGTCAGACGCATGCAACATTAATTGATCGAGATGAGAAAACCTTTACCCCAGCAATGTTAAGAGACATGAAAGAAAAACATGAGGGGAAAGTTCAAAATCAATTGTATAACCTCACCGCAACCGATATATCGAATGATCTCTTTATGGTTGGAGATGATTTGATTTTTATAGGGACTTTTAGAGCATTTAATGCTAATAGTTGGACAGTAGAAATAAACGAGTATCTAAGAGGAAATAAACAAGATCTTTTAGATTACATAAGCGATTTTCCTAAGTTAGCACCAAGTGAGAAAAATATCATTTGTGAGTCGTTTAGTGATGGGCGAGAATTATTACAGCCACCAGCGATATCATTCGAAGATGGCAGTTTGCTGTTGGAATGTACTATTTCATTGCGAGCAGAGCGTATATCTGTGGAGGAAATTGGTCTAGATCTTGCCCTTGATAGTGCTGGTGACTTAGGTATATTTAATGGCAGTCTTAAAATGATAGGGGGCCTAGAGAGACTACCTCAGTTATTATTTATTTACTTGTCTACTATTAAAGGGGAGATCGAATCTCATCCTGAAATTGGTGTTAGATTAGGGGAGTATTACCACCTTTATAAAGATACAATTTGGATAAATAAAATTTTCAAACTGGAAATAATAAAGGCTGCATCCATAGTTATTGATGATGGAGGAATGACTACTCCATTAAAATGCATACAAAAAATCTATGACGTGAAAATACTAGACGAGGTAAGTAAGAATGACCGACTACCTATCTACGTATCTCTGGATGTTAAAGGACATGGTTTATGGGAAGATAAATTACAAATATTCATCCCACAAAACCAATAGTAGATACCGCTATCTATCTGATAGCGGTTTATTTTTATTATCAATATTAAACTACCTCCTATAGGGGGCATTTATTACAGCAAATTTAATAGTTTAGATGTTCCTGCTCCAATAATACTGGCGATGGTATTATTGTTTAAAAGCTTACCTAGTATGTTCTTTGCATCTTGATCTCCTGATTCAATGATTTTATTTACTAACTCTGAAAAGGTGATGTTAATATCTATATTGTTATTTTCGCCAACCTGTATATTAGTTCCATTAATATTATTGATGTTAAAGTTATTCACGGGTTTTTCGTTTCCTGTTCTCTGGGTGATAAAATCAAGTTTTATGAGGATGAGATTTGGCTCATCTAAAACTGAAACTTGCCTTACAGTACGTTTTATTTTTGTTTTACTGCCTCTTCTTACAGTGTAAACATAATCTCCCTCAGAAATATCAGAGAAAGAATTCAGACCAGCTGAGTCCCGGTAAGTTTCTTTAATAATCCCGATATGTGCACAATCATCACCAAGAGAGGCGTGGTAGGGATAACGACCATTTTCTGGATAAACTTCATCGCTATAAATTTCTTTGATAAATTTTCTTATCATCTTCTTAATCCTCACGGGTACGTGATCATGATATCTTCTTTTTAAATTATGTAAATTAAATGTTCGGTGCTGTTTAGATTTTTTTCGATATGGAACATTTATCTAATTTAATATATTTTTATTTTAAATAGTAGCCCTCAGGCGTGAGATGCCACTTTCCACCCGGTTCTTCCGTCAGATCTGCGTTTTCGTCTCCGGGTGGACATCCCTTAAAGCGCTTATTTCACGTCTCAACGTTAATTTTTACGGAACCACTCCATTAAGAAATTACTCGAATTACGCCAGTAAAGACAGAAGTAAAAACGCAGATGCGTACCCTGCTTGAAAAAGTTGACAGCGAAAAAAGCAGCCTGACCGATAAGGAAGGCTCGCAGTATGATGAATTCCGCACCCGCGCTCAGATACTTGACGCTATATGAAGCCATCGCCAATGAAGAACGCAACCAGCCAGGCACCCGCTGAACGAAAACGGTGTAAGCAACGACGAACTTCGCACCTATATTCTTACCGGGAAGCCCGTAGCCTGTCCACCGGTGAACTGATTGTTCCACTTAAACGTCGCTCCTTTCGGTGGTGCTCCCCCCCCTGTCTCCTCACTTTATAAAAGGTTACGGGATGACCATTTCTGGGCGTTTACGTCTGCTAAAAAACAGTATTAGTATGGTATTTGCCAGTCATTACCGGGACTATCCACAATGGTATCAGGGCGTATCAGGAGGATTCTGTTACTTCTCTCATTTCTGATGGTCGCCTCTAACGGCGACAGACAACAATGTCCCCAAGCTCTCCCGAGCCTGGGGACATTGAATAAGAACCGAATCTTTACAGCACAGATTTCCCACGGGATGTTTGAAAATTTTTTGACATTCAGTCATACAGGAGAAAGAAATGTACTATCAGGACTTCCATAGCGACGGATGGAATGCTGCTGAGTGAGGCGACTGAGAAAGGCGATCCTGAATTTTTTCAGGTCTATCTCTCAGCCGCTTCCCGCGTATTAATCCCACCTGTTCCTAATAAAGATACTTGGCAGAAATTTAGAAATGCCTCCCTGACTCTCTTTTCAGAGGGAAGTTTTACGTCCCTTGTAACCTCAAAAACATAGGAATGACAATGAAAAAGACCGCTTGGCTTATCAGCCTGATGCCTCCGGTACTATCTCTTATTATTATAAGAACATACCTTGGTTATTTTGGTAACGGCTCGTTGTTTACAGAGAACCTGTCAGCAACGGGGATATTTAATTATGTCTTTATTTTTATGATACTGACTACAACAGGGTTCGGGGTGATTTTTTTTCTGCCTTCACTTATTTTTTGCCTGTCCATACCGAAAAATGCTAAGACTATTCACAATTACTGTGACATAAAAGGAAGGATTTCTCTTGCTGCTCTGCTTTCCTTTCCTCTGACCGTCTTTACTTTTTTTTTATGGGCTTTTCTATCCGACAGATTCCCGGATTATGAGCCTGTACTGGGCTGGTCCCTTTCATTGATAGGGATATCATCGGTCGTTCTGATCAATTACCTTTTTCTCAGACAGGCGGCGAAAACTGCTCAGGAATTTCAGCGTGCTAAAGCTTACCGAAAAACAGCTTGCTGGCTTTTCATCGGCAGTCCGCTTCTTATTTTTATCATTATCCTTTGCTTTACGTTTTGCGTCAGCACTATTATCAGATGGGTAGATGCGCAAGCAGCGGGAGACAGCATTGTCACACTACTGAAACTGGCCACCCTGATTTCAGGGTTGGGTGTACTGTTAATGTTGCCCGGTACGGTGTATGTAAATACCGATAACGCTGCACAGAATGAATCATGGCATATAAGGTTTACCCTTGTCTCGGTTAGCTTCTGGCTCCTCATAACCAGCATGTATGTGTCATCGTTTTATCCTGTCCTCATCGACAAAACGATGGCATTTGCGGGTATTTCGGACTGGCAGACACGGCGTTTTCAGGTAGAAGAAAGTAAGTTTCCGGCCTCACATTTCAGCAATCATGACTGGCATGTTGCCGATAATATCCCGGGGAAAACTTATACTGTGCAGGGTATTATGGTTTATTCACTTAACAACGTCAGACTGCTGTGTCCTGAATCCGTCAGAGAACGATACAGGAACATGCTTCAGTTTATTCCATGGGACCGGGTTTATGACAAAAACAAAGCTAACGAACTGGAGAAGGCTTCAGCTAGATGTCAGCCATTTTTACAGGGCGGCATTACACGGCTTTCTGAAAAATAGTCTGAGTCGGACTGCGGCTGGCACCATGCGTATAACGAACAATATGCGGGAGGTTTAGCGGGTGCAGCCGTAAGAGCGGATTAAATTACTGCTGGCTTGATGCCATAAATAGTCCGCTTTGTGCCAGGAGCGGACGTAGCTATACTCAAACAATAACTAATAAGGTAAAGTTTGCGAAGGTGTTTTAACTTACCCCGTTATGAAGGAAGGAGCGAAGATGCATTTTACTGATGAATTTTTGTTTGCACTCTCAAAGTGGCAGAAAGGATGGAAAGAGGATCAGGAACAGCGTAAATTATTGGCTGAAGACTTATTGCAAACAACACAAAATTTGGATAAAAAATTCAAAAGCGTTACAACACCTTGTTACAGAAAACGTTTTCTTCATCAGGGAGAACTCGTTGATATCGTTTTGAAAGACCATAAATATGAAGGAGTGGTGAGTTGGACTTTAGATCAAGAATATGCCGAGAGATTCAAATATCTTTATAAGGAAAACGCTGTTTCTGGAGCGATTTTTGAACACACGCCCGCTGAAAGTGAAGTTGTTGTAAACATATGTGATTTATGGAAAGATCCTGACTTTATTGCAGCAGCTATAGATTTTCAGAATAGATATCCTGAAGATGCAAAACCTCTTTTTCATTTCAAGGATAGGCAGAGTGAAGTGATCCTTACATCCCCGTTGAAAGCTTCGGAAATCATAGCTCTCACCGGAGCATCTAGCCCATTTGATGATTTATGTGACCAGGCTGGAATACCGGATGATTCATCCAGAGATGACTTGTTTTCAAAATTAGTTGAAAGTGGTAACTGTCCGGGTGAATTAAAATATACAAGTAGAGAAGGCGCACAACGAATTATAGATAATGTGATTCGGAAGGTACATGATAAAATTACAGCTTTCAAAAATAACAGTTAAAATAAATATCTAGTGCAAAGGTCCGCTTTTCGCTCATCGCGGACCTTCAGTTCTACTTGCTTGCCCGCTCCGAGCCAAGAGCAGACGTTGCATGATCTTAACAACAAATCGTGGACACTCGACTAATACAATTTACAAACTTTCATTTTATGCCCCGCTGAGATTTAACGAGCTAAAATATTTAAAGAATTCAATAAGTTAGTGTCGAGTGTTTCAGTTGCAGGAATTGGTAATCCGTTCGCAATGCGGTAATTTTTCACAGACTGCCTTGTAGATGGTCCCATTATGCCGTCAATATTCCCGTTATAAAATCCCTTATCTAGCAATGCGAACTGAACACGCATGATCAAACGCTTACGTTTCTCTGCACCAGAAGTCAGCCCATTACTTGCACGGTTAGCTTCTGTAGTTCCAACTGAATTCGTAGTAGTAGAGTTATCATTGTCGTTAGAACGAAGTGAACGCACAGAAGAGGACGATGAGGAACTTGTTCCTGAACTTGAAGACCCTGATGAGCTTGGTGAGCTGTATGTTTTTGGATAATAAGGAGTGCTGCTACCATAGTACCCGCCACCTGATGATGATCGGTGAGAACTATGGCTCCGATGGGAACTATGACTGCGATGCCCTGCAATGTAGAATGGAACTTCGGTGTTGAGTGGGGCTATCACTAAATCATGTTCATTAAGAGTCATACTAGGCAAATCACTTGCTCCGGTAGATGAATCACTTGCCCATACAGAATTATTGAGTGCCAAAAATCCCGGAAGTAGAGCAGCAAAATTAAATTTTTTCATAAAATTGGTCTCGGTGATTGATGAAAACGGCCTGTTGAGGAACTGAAATAACCAGCACAGGAAGACTTCTGAGTGCATTCATCACATTCTTTCGGATAGTAATTTTTCCAATCAGAGATCGACTGAGCAGCAAGCTCCCAAGCTCTTTCAGGAAGATGACACAAAGGATAATTAAAAATTGTTAGAGGTATGCCTGACCTGTGTGCAGCGTCTATGGCAGAGGTTATTTTCTCACTATAACTGCTGTGCTCAATGAAGATTGTTGACCAGTTCTTTCGCGCCCAACCGATAGATTCCAACCCCATAAGGGAAATTTGATTGATGTTGGAGAACACACGGCCAACAAACTCTACAATATCATCCAATTCTGTATAGTTAACCAGTGTCGGAATAACTCTAAGTTCGATATTAATCCCTGAGTTTCCTGCATTGATTAAACCCTTAACCGTTTCATTAAATGCGCCATCACTCCCTACCAGATGATCATGCACAAGTGGTCTTGATGAGTAGAGCGGGATACCAAAGGTGATTTTGATCTTTTTGCTTCGCTTTGCCATTTCCTGAGTAAAGTTGGTATCAGCGAATTTGCGTCCGTTTGTTAAAACATGTAAAGCAGTATCTGGTGAATTCTCGATGATAAAATCAATGAAGTGAAGGAAATCACCTCCATATAGCAAAGGTTCACCACCGCTGACCCCAACAACTCCATTCAAACCAAATGAAGCTATAGCAAGAGCTGATTGGGTAAGTAGCCAGTCATCATTTGATTTCTTTGGTGGCTGCGAACAAAACAGACACAAGTTATTGCAGCGTTCTGTAACTAAGACAGTATTATGATTGGCTCTGCGGGACAGAATAACGCGTATCATATTGCCATTGTTGATTATCCCAACATCTCCATCTTCAATCGACTCAAATAATTCAGTGCTAATAACAGAGTAATCAAAGCATGGTTGAATGGCATCATTATTGCCTTCAGCAACTACCAGTAAATTGGGCAAAAAGAATAAAGGGTCCACTGGTTTTTGTTTGCATAATCGATAGAACCCCGTGGGCACATTCTTTTTTGAAGCAAAATGAAAGATATCGTTCCTGATAACCTCAGACATATGCCCATCCTTTTAGCATCTCAGCCTTCGGACCACCTTCTGAGATGGCGTTCATCAGATACCTGAACATCCCCTTGTGATACTGACAAAACGTTGAACGACTCCTATCACCGACAGGCTCACCTTGAACACTTATGTTCTGGCATGGGTCTGCACCGCAAAATGGTTGATACGCGCATGTATCACAACCTGGCAGAGCAAAATTGAACGATGAACTCAATACTGCGTTATAGTAAGGACTCTTGGAAAATGATAGCGTCTTAACCTCACCCGCACTGAACTCCGTTTCAGGATTCACCTTCTGCAACATACGGCTCTCATCGCTACCATATACTCGACCGTCATAATTGAAAAGAATACTGTTAAGCACGACCCCACTTGGCGACTTTAAATCCGCGTAACCACTAAAACCGGGATTGAAGATCCTTTTCAGATGAATGGAGGCAGAATGTTCCACAACCCTTATCCCTTCATTGTTGATCTTAAGGATTTCATCTATCAACGAGGCATAGAAACTTAAGTATTCGTCCATAGAAAAGGTGAACGATGCTTTTTGTGCAAACCCATAGGGACTAACAGGTCGGATAAACATGTCCTTGAGGCCAAGAGACAAGTGAGCCTGGACAATCGATTCAGGATGCCTGATAAGATCTTTAGTAACTGTAGTAACCGTTGCAACGCGACCCGCGCCTAAAGACCGTTTGATAGCCTCCACTCCTGATACTGTTCTACTGTAAGCAAGCCCATGACCAAGAATTCGATTACTGTTGTGAACAACTTCCTCACCATCAAGCGAAACAGAGAACGTTATGTTCCTGTCTCTCGACCATTCAAGCATATCCTCATTCAAGACAGACAGGCTTGATGCTATCACCATCTCAAAATCGGTGCTTCCCAGCGTTTCAGTACATTGCTCATAGATAGACTGAATTAAATCGAACCGCAAGAGTGGCTCTCCACCCTGTATCTCTATCTTGTAAGGTGGTGTCGATAGTTTTCTGATAGTCGAAATGATATCAGGGATGAGATCAGGATCTAGATCATAACCAGAGGCGTTCACTGAAGCCCTACTGACCTGACAATACTTGCAGGTATGGTCGCAACGCAATGTGGGCACAATCATGAAAATTGGCCTGATCGCCAGTTCATTCATCAATCGTTTTGCAAAAGCAGAACTTAAAGCATAGGGAGCAATAGCTGATGAGCTTTCGTTGGTTATGAACAGCTTGCTTTCTAGTGCGTTTGATTGCTCCGCACTGATTTGCTCATCAGAAAGATCAAGCAGCTCCTGCTCATTAATGAAGTGATGAAAGCCAGCGAGGTTGCTTATAAAAACCTGTCCATTAGGCAATCTGTCAAAATTGAATGGCATCAATTCCATTACGAAAGCCTTTCATCGACACTGCGAAGCACTCTATGAACAATAGAATCTCTCAACGACCCTGTTTTATGCTGTAGTTTTTCTCGCAAAGTGTAATCATTAAGCAGCCTCTCGAATTCATAGAGGCATTCGGGGCTATCGTTTTCAAAAGAGATTGTCCAGTAGGATTTATCTTCACTGAGTTTCCACTGTGTAAGCGAAGTCATCCAGTAGAGACAACTGCGCATAACCCATTCAGAATAAACATCTTTTTTAAACATCCTTTCGCACATTGCCATTACCTTCCAATACGAATAATCACAATCAGCAACCGCTTTAAAGCAGACTTTTCCTATAGCAGCAACAATACAACATTTCATTGATATGTTACAGAAGACCTGTTCCCCGTTGATTAATACATCGCGACGTTAGTTATGCCATCACCAATTGTGAACTTCCGCCGTTCGCTCAACGCAGCCTGTCGATGTCTAGTACACAGTTACTGCATAACAGGCGGCTTTGCGTTAGGAGCAGTTGAGATGCCTCTAAAAATTAATGGTTCGTTTTGCAGAGATACTTACATGATGGATAGAGCATTGCACGCGGAGTTGTTAATTAGCTTAAAGTTTTGGGGCTTGTGACTTGGATTATGTGTTCTCCGGTGCTAGTGTCAGATGTGATGGTGTAATACATTAGTTTGAACATATATGGTAAGGACATTGTAATGCTTGCAGATACACCTGAGCTCCGAGAATTCATTAAAATTATTTATCCAAGTTTTAACTTACACAGTACAGCAAAGGCGTCTGGCCAGCGAGTCGTCTATTTTGGGCGATTCACATCTCGGCAGGATATCGAGCCAAGTAATTGTGACTTATGGGGCGAAGTAGTTTTAAAAATTAGCGAGGCAACTTCTCGGTCTTCGATTTCATATTTACAAAAAGAAATTGAAATTCTTAAATCAATAGATTCTCATTTTTTTCCTAAATTGTATTTTGATGAAGTAATCACATTTGATCCTCTGACAGAGGATCAACTCAACCCTATGCGGATTATTAGCATAGAGGAAAAAATAGATTCTCAACCTCTTACCGATATTATACAAAGTTATAATTGTGAAAGTAAGGTAGTTTCTTTTTTGATTGAGATGATAAGAGCTTTACGATTACTATGGGGGCATACTCAGGCTCTTGTTCATAGAGACCTAAAACCTGATAATATTTTAGTCCGACGAGATGGACGCTTGGTTATTATTGACTTGGGAATTTTACGACAAGAAGGAGTAAAGGGAGTAACTAATAGTTTCAATGCAATTGGGCCATGTACACCATATTATGCAAGTCCCGAGCAAGCAACAAATGATAAGAAAAATATATCATTCAAAACTGATATGTTCACACTTGGTATAATTTGTTACGAAATGTTGAGTGGCAAAAATCCATTTATCGATGAGAGTAGTGAGCAATATTACGATGATATTTTGGAGCGGATCTGCGAATATCAACCACCTTCGCTAGAGATGTATGGAGTTTCAAATGAATTCTCTAGGATTGTAGCTAAAATGATGAGTAAAGAACCTTTTAAAAGATATCGCACAGTAGAAATACTCTTACAAGATTTGGAGGCTTTAGTATAACGTATGGCTATTAAATTACTGCATCAAATGGGACATAACTCTGTATGGAATAAAGATTCATTTGAGAAGGATGGTGTTGGTGTAGGACTTTGTTATAGCCCTGTGCATGAAGTGGCAAAAAATATTAATGCTACAAAGAAACAATTAAAAGAAACTTCAATATTCGATCCCCAGTTCTATCTTCCTAGCTCACAAAAGAAAAAGTTTAAAACATATGATTTTTTCCCTAATACTATTCTTGGAGAGAGAGGGTTCAATACAATAGATTATACAGCTATATCTAGTGAATCGGCGAAGCGTTGTGTCGATTTTCAAATAAAAAATAATTTTGAAAAAATAATTATACCTGCAAGGTTTTATGAGCAAATACATCCGAAATATATCGAGCAGCAAAGTGAAAGTTTTGTCATTCCCTTTATAAACTATATAAAAAAAATAGGAATTAATGCAAGAAAGAAAATAATCCTTACTGTTCCGATTACGTCTGGAATGCTGAATGTTGAAGAATATAAAATTAATTTGCTAAATTGGATTACAAGTTTTCCAGAGATATCAGGGGTTTACTTCATATGCCAGCATGACCGGCCATCAAAGCAAATATCTGATGCTTGTTTTCTACTTGATTACATGGATACAATTAAGTCAACTATTGATGCCGATCTTGAGGTTATTATAGGCTATACCAATACGGAATCTATTTTATATACATTGTGTGGAGACTTATATTTAACAGTTGGCGCATTTGAGAATACAAGAATATTTTCTTTAGATAAGTTTATTGTCTCTGATGAAGACAGAAGAGGACCAAAACCAAGAATTTATATGCCAGCATTACTCAACTGGATTAATTTTGAAGAAGCTAAGCTGTTAAGAAAACAAAGTCCAGAATTATGGAGTAGAATATATACTCCTACAAAATATTCTGAAGATGCTTTTAATGCAACAACCACTATTACATTCCAAAATCCGTTGTTATATAAACATTATTTTTTAACATTCTTCAAGCAGATAAATGATATTTCAGGATATGATTTAAATAACCGTGTAGGTTATGTCACATCCATGGTTGAGCAAGCAATTGAAAATTATATAGATATTAAAAAGGTATTCACACTTGAAAAAAATGGAAGTGATGAACACCTTCTTCCATGGAAAAATGCAATAAAACTGTTTTCAAATAGATGATAAAAGACACTTTTTTGCTAAAAGGGAATTGGCTTTCCAAAAAGCCAATTCTGATTTATACTCCTCTGGAGTAGGCGAGTATATTTCTTCATAATTACCATGAACTGAAATTGTGGCTAATCCAATATTGAATTTTTTAAATTCATCAATATTTAATTTGGCTGCGTTTGCTCTATACTGATCTAAAATAACCCAAGACTCGTTGGAGAATATTCTATATCTACTTGCCTGCCATAAAGCTTTTTTCCAATCCCTCAGTTTTGCTTCAATAGCAATTATTGAGGAGCATAGAGGTTTTGGTTGTCTCACTTTAATATATTCATCACCATCTTTTTTAATGCAATAACCAGCATTTATAAACTTGTTTAATGCTTTCTTTGCTGAATTTTCTGAGGTTCCAGATAAGGATACTAAATATTCTATAGAAAAGGATTTCTTGAAAGGGAGAGCTCTCAGTGTATAAGCCCAATCAGCAGGTATTTTCCCCAAATCTAGCAGTCCATCATCTTTAATTGTCTTAAAGACTACTAAATCAGCTATACCGAAACCACAATCAAATTCATGTTCAAGGTTTATATTTTTTCTATCTTCTTTTACTAAAGAAGTAAAAATATTGACCAATGCAAGTTCGGTCACAAATGGCTTCTGGATTGCGCTCTCTCTTTTTTTGTATCTTGTTGTTTTTAATATATTTTTCATGGCCTCTAACTATCTATTTGCAAGTAGATCTAAGATAGTATAGTGTGATCTCAATCTAGAATCTATATATATGTGGCAATTTTATAAGTTGGTTTATATGCAAAATAATTACGGAATTGATAACCACAGAAAATACAATGTTAACTGTATAGGGCGAGATTTTTTCCTAGGAGATCTACATGGTTCGTTTCAGTTGTTAAGCAAAGCCCTTAAAATAATAAAATTCAATTTTGAAACAGATCGTATTTTTTGTGTTGGGGATATTATTGATAGGGGGGACGCTTCTGCTGAATGTTTAAGATTATGCCAGAACAACTGGTTTTTCTCAGTGTTAGGTAATCATGAAGCTATGCTTCTAGAGTCAAAAGATAATATTTTCAAAAAAGAAGTATGGTTTAGAAATGGTGGGAAATGGTGGACTGAGGAGAGTTTTTCTGAAAGGGTATTACTAGAAGAAATTATATTGAAAGAGCTCTGCATCTCTTTATCTGTTGAAACGATAATGGGTAATGTTGGAGTTATACATTCCGGATATCCATTCTGTGAATGGCCTCTGCGGAGTGATGAGATACTTAATAAATCACATCTTAAAAATATTCTATGGGACAGGGAGACTATTAAAGAATTTCAAACAAAATTTATAAAAGGTGTTTCATTGATAATATCTGGACACACACCAACAAATTCTCCAGTTTTATTGGGGAATCATTTATTTATCGATACTGGCTGTGGCCATTTTGCTAATGAAAACATCGGAAAGCCAAGATTGACATTATGTGAAATAGAAACATCTACGAACCTTCTTTTTCATGAGTTTGACAATAAAAGTTATACAGTCACAGAACTATCACTTTAGTAGCCCAGAAATATTTGAAATGATAATGTCTGGTCTTTCATCGTTTTGATCTCAGAGAGTAAATCAGTTTTGCTGATTCCGGCTATTGGCATTATTAAAATATCCATATGTTTTTTCAAAATAAAGTATCTTTTTATTTTTATTTTTATCTTTATATTAACTCTCTTAGGAATAATTGACTTCAAGCTACATCCATCAATATAGGTTGGTAAATGGCATTAACTCTTGCATGGTTCTCAAATATATTATTTTTATAAAACCGTGACAACTATAACCATGTTTTTTAATGGTTTTAATGAAACTTAAATATGGGGTGGGGCATTTATATAAGGTTTAATCAAGTAATCCATTCCTATCGATGGAACCTATAAAAATTATTGTCGAAGGTTAGGTGCAAGTAAACTTTACCAATAATATTTATTTCTAATAGAAATTCTGACAAGACTAACTCTAATTAATGAAGCTTTGAAAAGTAAGATGATACAGTTTAATCTCGAGTGCCGATTTTACTTGAAAGTGTCTCTATATGCCTCTCATTTTCGTAGTATCGGCATTATCAATATAGTCTACATTCTTCCTTGTATTCTTGAATCTAATTGTCTTATTCTTAGTGTTTTTTGTAATCTAGGAATTATTCCCTACTCATGGAGAAGATCTGCAATAATATTTTTTACACGAATCTGATTACCATCGTCGAGTCGTTCTAAATCATTTTTAATTTGGCGTAGATATTCTTCTCCTCCGTAAGAGTGCCCCACTCGCTTGAGTATTTTAAACTCTTCATTGCATAAGCATGCTGTTAGAGCTAGGTCTCCTGGATTCCAGGACGAAGACATAAAAGCCTCAACAAGTTCATTTCTAGCAGTCTTACAACGATCCCAATCGAAGAATGAGAAGATATTAAAACGGTCCGAGAAATCATTGGCTTTTGATAATTCTTTATAAATAATTGGGAATAATACAGATATCATCAATGAAACAGGCTTGCGTCGAGCATTGAGCAATGATGGAATGAGTGTAGTCGCCGCGTCAATTAATGATGAATAGGAAACTTCTTGAGCATCATAAATGAGTTTGGCATAAGCATTATTAGCATCCTCATTTAAATAACTGACTTGTCTCATACGTAGCATATTAGCTATTTCGTTAACCACATATAATATCTTTTGACGAATCAATCCTTGAGATTTTTCTAATAAAATTACATTTCTACTAGCTAGTTCTGAATCAATATCTCTCTCTAACGAGTTATACACAACCCATTTTGAATCAAGATTATTCCCAAGAATATTCAGCAGCATGGACAAAATCATCTCATCATCTTCAAAACGATTACGTAGACACCTACCTAATGCATATTTTGCGATCACAAGTTTACGCTCGTCACTGATTTCCGGAATTACAACCTGAATAATCCTAACATATATATTTATAGGAACAATATTTAGTAATAAAGCTCTTTCAAGTATATCGAGATTATTTTTCGTCAGGCGTCCGGCTATGCTTTCACTAATCTTGATATTTGATAATAGACTAACAAATTGCTGTTCATCTGCACGACGTAATATATTTCCCAAAAGTGTTGACGACGTTTTTTCAGTTAAATTTGTTTCGCCGATCAGCCAAAGAACATCTTCTACAGTAGGATTAATCGTCTTAGCTAGCAATTCTTGCGCCCGTGTAGAACTGTTTTTTGAAATTAATATCTTACGGACATCAGGAATCCCCCCAATATCTTGAGCGCGGTTTATTAGCGCCATGCTAATTTTTTCAGACCGAAAATCATTGGTATTTTTTAGCCAAACAAGTTCATCTGAAATCCCATTCATATCAAGACTACTAATGATGGGAAGTGCGGCAGGAAGATGACGATCCTCAATCAGTAAAGGAAGTAAAACCATCCCAACTTTAAATGAAAGTGATTTATCTAGCTCTGATAATATAAGTCCAGTGAAATGGATTAATTCATCATCTCTAGTGATTTTTTCTGCAAGTCCATTACCTAATAAAACTAAATTGGCAAATATATTTACAGGCACGCTTAAAAGTACTTTTTTAACCATTGGACTAGGGCTTTTACCAAGCCCTGATGCGATCCCTGGCACCAAATTATTAATGATATCATCAGAGTTAACTTGTTTTATCAGGTTAATCACGCCTTCTGGGTCTTTTTCAGATAAATACATGGCTAGGTTATTGACAGCAATTACGCATTCGGCCATGTCACGCCCTATATTTTTTCTGGTCAGCGCACCTATAAATTCCCAAGCATCCTTTTCAGGTAGATTATTTTCTACCGTATTAATAACATCAAGTAAGCGCGGCGTTAACAATGCCATCGCATTTTCACCGTTTACCATTCCAGAATTGGCGATATCAAGCAGACCTAAAACTGCTGTTGGTGTTTTTTCAAGCTTATCAAAGAGTTCATCCCAGAGAAGAGCGATACGGAGTACCGAAACATTCTCAGCTTCATTGTTATTTATAAGTTTTAACGTATTTTTTGACAATAGTCTCGGTATAGACTCCTCAAAAACACGACGAACGATCACTTTTGTCCATCGATGCCGTGCTGCCGGTAGTAAACGCCCGTCTACACGGCGTCCTGGCCAGTCGGAGAAGCGAGTTTTTGCATTAGATGGTGAAAAAACAAGATCTAAATCACGACCCATTATCTTTCTGGGAGATAACGCAAACGTTGAAAACGTGAATTTTTGTCTGATATTTGGCCACAAGGCGGCAAGTAGATGTAATGCGATTAGTTCAGGATTTGGTGCATCAAACATAACCACTGGCTTCGGTTCTTCAAGAAAAAGTGCCTCAAGCAACTCGGAGGCGTTAAAACCTAAAACAGGCGGCAGTATTTCCGTTACTAGTGGCTGATGCTGAATAGCAACAACTTCTATTTCAGATGGTAATTCTGAAGGATCAAGCAGTTCAATAATAGCGCTAAGCGGAGGCGTATTAGCCCAAACATTGGCATTAACTAATAGACTTTTAGTTCTAACACAACCTGCTCTAGGAACACTATGGTCCTGCCAAGTTCTTGCAATTACATAATAGGTTCCGCTAGGTAGCGGATAAGCCGTCAAATAAGGTTCGAATTGTTCCTTTGGACGTAGGGGACCAGCTACATCGGAAAGACGATCCACTGTTGCCTGATCTTCTTTAGACAGCAATATAGAAGATGCAAGAAGTTGATGACCTTTACGGTATCCGTGTATCTGTACATTAATGGTAATAACCATTTTAAAGCCCCACAGCCCATTCTATTGGAATTGTAATATCGAATATTTTCTGCCATTTATGTCCATTATGTACTGCGGTCCATCCTTGGTCGTTTGGACCTTCATCCAAAAATTTATTTCGGTATTCAGGATCATTTTTTAGATCACCACCGATAGAACTCAAACCGAAAACTTTAACATCGAGTGCGGTCAAGTCTGCTATTCTTCCAGCAACTAATGGATATTCCCTTTCAAGATAGGCTATTGGCCCTTGTTCGAACTTGTCTGGATCAACGCGATCCCAAGCAGAGACAACAACTGAGAGGCGTGGACGCCCACCGTCTTCGCGCTTAGCCAGGGAGTCTTCAAGAAAATGGATTAACTCGCATAACATGACCTGTGTTGGTAGCCCTTGACCTTCCTCGTTCCCCAGCCTTGCAAGCATATCCCGGGCTGTAACCCAATCTAATGGTCGAACATCTTGATCAGAATCCACTCTGACAAAAAGCAACGCTGCATCAGCCTGTTTTAATTCATCCATCCATTCTGATGAAATTTCGTTATCAATAACAGCATTGCGCCAAAGCTCACCAGAAATATCAGGCACAATGACCTTTGATCTAGGGCCATCTTTTGTTGCGGCAACGACTACTTCAAAGTTACGTCGTATGTCGCTTAATTCAGTACGCGGTGCGAAACTTCCCTGGAAGATGTGGTCAGCTACAGATAGCACAAAAGCAATATCTGGGGGCTGTTCTGCAGCATGTAATGCTCCCTTCCCATGATCCAATGCAAGCCATAGAGGCCCGATATAATTGGTCTTCCCAGAATCCGGGCCACCAAGTAATACTATTGACCGGCTCATAAGCTTCTCCGATAGTTCAGATATTCACGTTTACTCGTCCCAAGTTCAGATGATTTCCAAAATATCAAAGGCCTAGGAGGGGTATTAACTGTAATGTTAATCAATTCTCCAATACCAAACCCTGGGGGCACTATATCTAACTGGTCTGAGAATGGAGCAACCTCAACTAACTCGGCTGTCGCCCCGCGCCGATTTAGCTCTTGTTGCATACGGCAGGAGATTTTTTCATCAACAGTGTATGAATCTCGATGGGTAACTACGATTAATAGCCGGGGGATTTTACCGTCAAACATTGTATGCAGTCGCCCAGCAAGTTGCCCTAAACGAGCTATTGTGCCATGGCGTTTCTCTGGATCCTTGAGAGCACGGCCATCAATAACAACCCAGATGGTTTCTGCTGATTTTATAAAATCAAACCGCTCATATTGTGAATTGGAAATAAGGGCTTGTGTCCATTCACCTGGTATGTCAGGAAGGGCAAAATCTACTTTACGTCCATCTGACAATCTTTTTAGTCTAAGATGTAAAAAACCCGGACTGCGTTCATCAGTCAACTCCGTGTGAACCGTCATCTGCTCTGGAACTTGCCCGTTATTCCATTCACGGGCTCCTCGTGCGATCTCTTCAAAAGCAGTTAGGCTTCGACTATCAGCAAAAGACCAACCATCAAGTTCAGCACGCGATAGCAGAAGATAAAGACTTGCTAAACAAGCTGTTTTCCCCGATTCTGGATCTCCGAGAATACCAACTACATTGACATACCTTTTGCTCATTAAAGCGTTGATATCATCCAGTCCAAGAGACTGTTTTGAACCAAATGCATGGGATTGAGTGGGTTCTGATAGAACTGGTGCACCAAGCTGCTCAGTTAATTCGTTATAATCTGAAACCTCAAGTGGTGTTCCTTCCTCATCTTCCAGTGGAAGTCGGTTAGAACAAGATGAAGGTGTATTTCCGAGAGTACAAATACCTGTTTCATCGAAGGTACACCCTTCATGTCGACATGAGCCACTCATATTGTTCCAGCTCCATCTGACATCATTTTTGCGAATGTTGCTTCTAACAGTGCTCTTTCCCCCCATTCAGAAACAGGACGTTTTAAAGACGGATTTATTTGGTCGATCTCACCGGTAGTTAACGCATGAAGGAGTGGAAAAACGGTAGGATGGGCAAGTATGTGTTCCGCCGTAAATGCTGCACTGAGTACAGTTCGTTCATCGCCAATTACAGTGAGTAGCTCTTCTAGATCAAGTTCCGGATTCTGATCCAATGTACGAAGAACGATCTCACGATGCACCTCGCATGGTAAACGCCGCAGGAGCTGTGCAGCCTCAATCCCTGCCGTAACAATTCGCACAGGTTCGTCAATTTTTGATAGTTGTTTTTTAAGTAAACGACTATGGCCCAATTGTACCCACCATAAAAAGTCGAGTTCTTCTCGATCCAGAGCAGCATTACGACGTAATGCCTCAATAGTGTCGGCGATTGCCTCAGAAAAGTTATTTGTAGCAATGTCTTCCGAGATGGTGATATCTACCTTAGCAGGGCCAGGCACATCGATTCGTTCTCTTACCTTTTCGGCCGATGCTGCATAAAAATTGACCGCCTTCTCTAAAACTTCTAAACGCAAATTTTCTCGACGTTTATCTGGCAATATAGGCTGGTAAGATAAAGCAGACCATAGAGCAGTAGCATAAACATTTGGCGTAGTCCATCCATCATTATCTATGACACCATTTAGAATCGAAACCATCGCCATGCCAGAACAAATTCCAACATCGAGAGGTCGCTCATCATAAAGGAACGAAGGGGCCTTTTTTTGGACGCTGATTTGGACCTTCGCACCCAATTCAAGTGAGGGGACGCCGTTGCCGCTAAGTGCTCCTGCTATATCAGCGGCAAGTGAGACTATACGCGTAGGGTTATCGAACTTTCGCCAAAGGGTTGCTAAACTTTTAGCAGCAGCGTTTCGGGATTCAACATCACTGTCACTAACGGTAACACCGCTAATTCGCATATGACGAGCTAAATTGTCCATTATTTCGCCTCTTCCTTACGGTCGCTAATTAATTGATCAATCATTTTCTCAATTCCTTCCAGTTTCCCTTCTCGAACAAGTAAATCCAACAATTTTCGCTCAATTCCTTGATCAATCCGTTCATTAAAACTCTCTGAGAGAGCGCCAAGTTCAACAAGAATCCGCAAACGTTCTCCTTCAAAAAGATCGCGGAAGAAACGAAGCCTAGCAATTTCATAGCCCTCTGAAGCAGATACAGAAGACATACATTTTGTACCGTCCTTTAAAGGTTCTGAAGGTACTATCTCTATCCCAGAAGCTAAAGGAGTAGCGTTCTCGTCTTCTGTTAGTTTTGGTTGTATTGGTGAAGAGGGCAATGTTGACAGCGGGTGTGGAGCAACGCGAAAATTTGGAGAGTTAAGACGATAATTAGGGTCCTTTCCACCTAAGCGCTTATCATCATTTTCAAAACAAGTACGATGTGGGTTCCAGGCTCTTGGGTGTATGGTTACCGATAACCCATCGATTTCTTCATCCCAATCAAACTCAATGATGTTATAGGTAAAGGTGTAGACGTCATCGGAATGATAAGGAACCGTTGCGCCAGCTGCGAGCATTAAAACATCACAACCTTGATCAACACTATCCACGGATACTTTAGGATCATGCTCATGACCAGAAATGAATACTCGAGCACGGCTGCGTACATATTGACGGACTTGTTCCTGATCTTTGTACCAACTTAGAGGATGGTGAACAAGAATTACATTTTCAACTCCATCATTACGTGGAATAACGAACTGCCGCGCTCCAATCATTAACTCCGGATCTTCATCTCGTTCTTTTCCATGGCAAAGCAAAGATGAATTGAGTCTTATAAAACGAATAGAGCGGCCTGGAGCTAAGTTTACCTCCAGCTCGGAAGCAAATGCTCCCTCATCATTAAGTGGGCAATTGTAGCCGAAACTGAAGTTTCCGTAGTCTTCGAATCGAGCAAAAAGGGCTGCACGATCCACTGGATTGTTCATAACTTGTTCGTATTCTTTGGGGCCACCAGTACGGATGTGATCAAGGATAGCTTGCCCCGATAACGACAACTTTGAACGATCAAGATCATGGTTACCTGGAACCATTTGAACACAATGGATTTCTGCCCCTATGCTGGAAGCAAGTTGATCCAACCATTCCCCTGCAGAATCGTATTCCGCCTTGGTTCCCGACTGGGCAATATCACCTGTAACCAAGATCCCATGTGCTACTCCATTGGCTAAATTTGAAACGACTTGTCGTGCATCAGAAATTAGCTGTTGTTTCACATCATCATGTATGTGGACACGGTCATCACCTTTCTCTTGACCAAAGTGGATATCTGATACATGAACAAACACTGCTGGCATTCATACCCCCAACATTTCTCATAGTAGATACACGGGAATCCCATAAAAGCATCAATTCCCTATCAAGAAAAATGGCACTTTAAATTAGTTAATTCACCAAAATTATTACGATTATACAATGAGTTCTAGTCGATGTCCCTTAAACACTTGTGGATTGACCTCGCTGGAATTGATTAACATCCTGCTGCAAACAGGCGCGAATGCCAGCTGCAGTAGATATATTGCCAGCTGTGGCATAGGGACAATGATTCCTAACGAATTTCCTCTGTCTTTTTCGGGAAGGGGCAGTGTTGTTGGGCTAACGGCAGTTGAGTTCAATGGAAGACCGCTATCCACCGTGCCCAGTCTCTGGCGCTTAAAATCCTCGAATACCCGTCGACAGCGAGGAGGATGCCCTGTAGCGGCAGCGGCTCACCCGCTTTCTGTCCATCTCTGAATGCGGCCGGTGAATCAGTTGCCAGCCAGAGTCACTCTGCGTAACTACCACGGGAACATGGCAGAAACCGCAGAGCAAAGGACTGGCATGAAGATATGAGAGTTCATTAACAGCCACCCATTCCCCGTCAGCCGTAATCACATATTCGGTGGGCCGGAATCGTACCGTCATCTTCCGCCACCTCCCACCGCTAAAGGTGATAAATACCTGTTCTCAGGATGGTATGGACGTGGGTCGTCAACCGGACAGGTATAGTTCTCCCGCCAGGCGGTTTCCTCAATGCTGTAAATACCGGTGTTGCAGATTGCACAGTGTTTCTCCCCCGCATAGTGACGCCCACACCAGACGCAGTACCATGCTTCCGCCATTATGCGGATCTCCTGCTTATGGATGGTGTACAGCATCATCCGTCGATTCTCGCCAGGTAATACATCACGATGGTCCCGGTACTGGCAGTACATCAGTGCGTAATCATTTGCTAACCGCTGGTCGTGTTCAAACCAGGGGGGAGTATCGCTACCTCCGGGGTGCAGTATCAACGGGGAATCACAGGACGGGCAGCGCCAGTTCTCGTCAGGCTTGCTGACAGCGCTCCGGGCCCCTGTCAGCGCCCCTTTACTGTTAAGAGCCAGATGACATGCCATTATGCGCATATGACCTCTCCCTCAGCGTGGAAGCCTGGCTCTCTGAGGTATTGCCCGGCGTGGTGAACCACCGGCTTCGTATTCGGTACGTAATGCCGCAACTGTTGTATAAATCTGAGCTCAGCGGCCGCAGAGTGAGTGTATGGGCACTCTTGTCTACCTCGTCCAGCCAGTGCAACGTCGGTATGGGCAAACCAGGGGCACTCGGCTTCAGCATGCAACACCTGGGAACTATCACAGTGATGGCAGGTATAGACGTCAGACGGCGAGCGTAGCGCGGTTCTGGTACCGGTATGCCGTCCGGCAGGGTTACAGGCCAGGAATGATTTTGCGTACATAGTAATAGTCCTCTCCGCCATATGACACGCAGCCGTGAGCCGTCCCCTTATGGGCAGCGTGGTGCGTAGTATCTGGCGGGGTATAGATTCAGATAATCAGGGGATTGGGGAAAAGCGGTTAATACAGGACGGGAGTTCAGCGCCCTGAAGTTGCAGCTACGTGGTCTATATAGTAACAAAAGGGGCATACGCGCTCACCGCTGTACTGCCGGTTGCATTGCCTGCAAATCCAGCGCACGGGGGCCTGCCATGTCTTGCCGTTCTGTTTCTTAGTCATGGGTGTTCAGCTCCGTGATTCAGCAATACGCTGCTGTAACCAGGCTTCCACTTCGCTCCGCAGCCAGCGAGAGCTACGTCCCAGCTTAATAGGCTTCGGGAACAGGCCTTCCTGGATAAGCCGGTAGAACCACTTATCTGTTAAGCCTGTTAACCAGGTAATAAACTTCATATCAACGAACTGGTCATTCAGAACTGAGTATTCGGTATTCATCATTAGTTTCTCCGTTATCACATGGAGAAGGAATTACGTGGTGTGTGTTATTCCTTCAGATGATGAATCCAGGTAGTAAGTTTTGATACGGACCGTATTACTTACTGTAACCGTCCTAGATATAATCCTCAGCCGATATCATCAGGTAATAACTGTTTTCTTGGCCTTCCGCGTCGCACTCTTACGGGGAGCTCGCTGACTTGATAAATACTCTCATCCACTTTCTGATCCCGCTTGCTCAAGTAACTAAGTATATAGGTCATCCCGTTACGACCTTTAATGTCATCGTAACTGATAACCCACTCCCCGCGTACCCGATAATGGGACTGAGGTTTACACCAGTACGTATATCCTTCTCCACGGGTAATATCCAGCCATAATGATTTAACCGCCTGCCAGGTATTCCAGACTTTACGGTGACGCTGACCATCGAGATAAAAAGCTGCGTGAATATGTATACCATGTTGCTCTGTATATTCCATCACCCAGGCAAATCCGATGATATCGGTACAAGCAGATAATTGTTCAGTTAGTAATATCATCTGCCAGGCCATTTCATTTTCGTCTCGGATATTGAATGCTACACTGTCTTTCCGGTATGAGAGGTCAACACGTAGCATTAAGATCTTCGAGTAACTATCGAAGAGATTATCGAGATGATTAAATAGTCTGGTCTTTAGGTGTTCGCTATGGTTGTAACGGTCGTTCTGTTTCATTGTAGCATGCTCTTATGTATATTCTTCATGAGATACAGGTGAGTATTTATTTTTGAGCAATGTTAATTCTGGTGATATCATCTGGCTGGTAATGTATTAGAGAGTGTTCGTAGTTAACTGGACATGCTGAGGTATGATTGCATGGAGGAATTAGGCATGAAAAATTGCTTTCTATATAAAATAACATTAATTACCTAAATTAACTTCAGCAGTTATTCCTTTCAGACATGGTACTCCCTTCTTGCACCAGAGAACGCAATATCTTATATTCAGTTCTCCATCCTCTTTACTCTTCTATGATCAGGGTTAAATTAACGATTAAGATATGCCATCGTAGTATGACCTGAAAAGTGTCACATCCTCCCTGGAACGATTGACGTCTTCAGAACCCGAACCAGGTCGCAACTCAAACCTTCCGTGACTGTCTGCTGACTTGTTCGTTGTTCTTTATCTACTGTTAAAATCAGTGCATCTTTTTTCAATACTATGTAAAATTCGTATTGAAAATCTAAACATGGCATTCATAGTTGATGATTTTAAATTCAATAAGTTAGCGTGTATTAATATCGTGATATCCCCTGTAAATTCCGTGAAAAATCTTATAATAATACGCAGATATCACCACGATATCACCAATAATATCCCTGTAAACCTCATCAAGACTTTGCTGATGGCTGTGTTCATAACCATTGATATACATCACTGTATTTTGTCAAAAATGACACTATATTCCGTGGTATATACAATAGATCAATGAGGGGCTACCATGGATTTTGAAATCAAAAATGTCAGGGAAGGGATCTTTCTTCTTACTTGTCTTGGAGAATATGATGCTGCTCATCACTTTGCACTCTCCGAAGATTCTGAGTTAAAAAATATAAAGAAAAAAATTAATGAAGCATTCTCAAAAATTGAGGAAGGGCGTGGAAAGAATCGTATTCATAAAAAATACATCAACGACTTAAAAGAAATACTGGTGAATGAAGCAGATATTCAGTGGGCTAAAAAAAGTCATCAAGCCAGTTTATTTTTATGGATGTGGCTAGCCTGCGTCTCAGAACAATGTCAGAAAGACAATAAAAAATTCCATCCTGGAATTACAAGAGAGTTAACCTCAACATTGCAGGAAATGGAATTCGGTTTATTCTCACGCACTGAATGGCCGATAAAAACCCCACACACTGATAAACAATATTATCTTTCATCGTTATATGCACTGGATCTTTCCTCTGGTAGTTACAGTGAAAAAAGACATCTCGTTAATGCCATATCCGATGAGTATAAAAAATCAATCCCGGAAATTGATCGAGATTTCTCCTGGTTATCTAATGCCACGGAAAATCAGTTGCATTGGGTACTTAATCAATTTATGAAAGAACGCAGCATGAATTCGTTCCTTCATTATCTTGACCAGACAAATGAAGACAACCTGCACCTACTGCCTTACATCTATTATTTTTGGGGTAAAGATGATGCAGAAAAGAAACTCTGGCTAATCCGACTAAAGAAAAACTACGCCAACATGAAACACAGGGAGAAAGTGAAAGATAAGGCACCGGTTAATATCCGGATATCGCCATCGGCTAAAAATAAGTTAATCAGACTTGAGAAAAAATTTAACAGAAGCAGATCTGAGGTTATTGAACATCTGATTGAACAGGCATGGGCAGATAAATAACCAGTTTAATTAAATTTTAGCTATATATTACATCATTGAATAGCCGTATATCTAAACTAACAGGTCATCCTTCGGGGTGGCTTGTTTCATTTCTGAGGAGTTATCAATGAAGCAACAATCCGGATATCAGATTATCCGTCGCCATTTACGTCGTTATCCCCGGGTATTACGCCACGCTCTGATTAAGGAGATCAGCCAGCTTATAACTTACGAACCTGTCATTGGCATTATGGGCAAAACAGGTGTCGGTAAGAGTAGTCTCTGCAACGCCCTGTTCCGCAGTGAAGTCTGTGCAGTAAATGCCGTGGAAGCCTGTACCCGTGAGCCGCAGAGTGTGCGCCTGCGATTCGGTCAACATTATCTCACTCTGGTCGACCTGCCGGGCGTAGGTGAAAGCCAGCAGCGGGACACCGAATACAGGGACCTTTATCGGGAACAACTTCCCAGGCTGGATATGGTGTTATGGGTGTTCAAAGCGGATGACCGGGCCTTCTCTGTGGAAGAGGCGTTTTATCAGTCTGTTCTGGCTCAGTCCGGCAGTACCATACCGCCTGTGCTGTGGGTGCTCAATCAGGTCGATAAGGTGGAACCTTCAGAATTGTGGAACCGGCACTCTGCAACCCCCTCCCCCGACCAGCTTGAAAATATTGAGTGTAAGCAACGCGCTATCGCCCGCCAGCTACATATAGAGGAAAAGGACATCATTCCGGTATCCGTAAAGGGGCGTTACCGCCTGTCCCGTATTGTGGAACAGATGATACATCGCCTCCCAAAGCAGGCACGTAGTCCGCTGCTGCCCCATCTGCATCAGTCATATCACTCCACACCCGTCCGGGAAACAGCCCGCAGCAGTTTTGGCGACGCCGTTGTTGAGACGCTTGACCGGGTCATTGACAGTGCCCCGTTGCCACAGGCTGCCCGCCAGGCCCTACTGGCTGTTACGCACACTGTTATCCATGTTGCCCGCAGTGTCTGGTCCTTCTTTTTCGATTAGTTTTTCACGACTGACGATAAAGCATTTTGCTTGTTCATGATCGATTCTGTCGATCGTTCCGATCTGTTTTATTCATTATCCCTATCTATATTACGGCTATAAAATTAACCAGTAATAACGACTAATTAATTTAAATCAACAGGATAGCTGTTACAGCTCCGGCTTGCGGATGTAATGGTAAGGAGATGACATGCCACTGGTTTTGTTATGGATTTTTCTGGCCGTCGTGCTGGGATTTCTGGCGAAGGGGGCCGGACGGTCATTCTGGGGATGGTTTATCCTGGCGATGATAATCGACCCGATTCTCGCCGGGTTGCTCTTCTTTCTCATCGTCAGAGACTGAGGGGCGCTATGGCATTCCCGCACCGACTGGCACGGAAAATCTTCCGCTGCCTAATTATCAACATCGTTCTCACGATTTTTATCGTGTTCGCAATGATATTCCTTGTCGACACGTTCGCCCCATAGGTAAATCAGTATGAAACGACTAACTCTGCCCGCACTGGCACTCCTGGCTTTCTCATCCACACCCGCTTTAGCAGGCAGCGACTGGGGATACGCCAGCGGAGAGTATTACTACACCATTAATCGAAACAGTGTGTTTTCTATGGATGACACGCCCGGGCATGAATATATCCAGGTGAAGACAAATGAGAGGAGCAAAAAGGTCTGTCAGACACCGGAAAACACCAGTGTGGTCCTGACCCTCAATAAACAGCCTGTACAGGGGGAACGCCACATCTGGCAGAAAAAAGGGGAATGTCAGATATCCCTGATTATTCGTGGTAAACCGACCCTGCAGTGGCTGGTGAATTACCTGAGTGAACAGGGCCATGTCATCACGCTCTCTGATATGACCGGTGATTTTAAAATCAGCGGGCGTGGCTTTAAGGATTTCTGGGATGCAAACCAGTGAGGTAACCAATGAAATTATCAGCAAATACGGTGCTCTCCGCTGCGATATTTATCCTTGCCATGCCGACATTAGCCATCGCGGCCACCATAACCACGCAAACGCGTATTCCCGACAGTCCCTATATCCTCGCCAGTACCGGGGCCGGGGATGGCCTGTGGTGCAACGGTTGCGGTGGTAAACAGGGCTGGGTGCGCATCGACAGTGACGAAATGATGACACTGGGCGCAGGGACCACTGTCGCGGCCTCAGGCGGCAAATTTGCCATTTTGCGAACCGATATGGGGATGTCCTGTCCGGCAGGCAATATCAGCGTCCTGGACCTGGAAGTCGGGAAATATGTCGGCCCGGAAATTGATGAATGTAATGATGAAAAAGTCGATTACAAAATCAGCAACGGTAAATGGTGGGTGAAGGTACGCAACCATATGTATTCCGGAAAATAATGTATTCCATTCTTTTACAACCCAGACTCACCCGCTCTCTTTCAATATTCCCCTCTGTTTAAGGATAAATAATGACAGCTATTAATGAGCTCAGCACACGTCTCAATACAAAAACACTGAATTTTGTCTTACTTTCGTTCGTCACCTTTGGCATTTATCCGCTGATGTGGCTTTACCGCAAACAAGGCATCATCATCGACACCACGAAAGTCTCGTTTTCCTCAGACCTCTACGTTCTGTGGATAGCTATCTGCTATGGCATTTCGCGCCAGCTCAGTGTGATGGGCACCACCGACCCGGAAATGTATGGCTATGACCCGACAATGGACGCCATTGCCATGCTCGGCGGTGTGCTCTCCATTGCCAGCGCTGTGATGTACATCATCTGGGCCTTTAAAGCCCGCACGGCGCTGCAGAGCTATGTGCTGAATACCTTTAAGTTTGAGCTGAAGATGAATATTTTCTATCTCATCATCTTCAACGTGTTTTATATCACCTGGTGCATCAATGCGATGCCGGAGGCTTATGCTAAACACAAAATTATCCAGGGAGGCTTAACCGCAGCGCCTGCTGAAGCTACTTTACCGGCGGGAAGTAGCACGGTCGACACGGACCCGAAGTAATCGCGCGGTAGCCTTCGCAGCCATTACAGAATCCTGCCATTCCCTGAGACACCCCATCTGAAGCCCTGCTCGTATGAGCAGGGTTTTTTCGTTTATGCCATCCACAAAGGTAAACCCCATGAAATTAGCCAGCCGCTTTGGTCGCGTTAATCTGATCCGCCGCGACCGCCCCTTAACCCATGACGAACTGATGCAACATACCCCCAGCGTGTTCGGTGAAGAGAAGCACAGCTCCCGCAGTGAGCGCTACGCCTATATCCCGACCATTACCTTGCTGGAGAGCCTCCAGCGTGAAGGTTTCCAGCCATTCTTTGCCTGCCAGACACGCGTGCGTGACCAGAGCCGCCGGGAACACACGAAGCATATGTTGCGCCTGCGTCGTGCCGGGAAAATCACCGGTCAGCAGGTCCCGGAAATTATTCTGCTCAACTCACATGACGGCTCCAGCAGCTACCAGATGCTGCCGGGCCTGTTCCGTGCCGTCTGCTGTAATGGCCTGGTCTGTGGAACGTCTTTTGGGGAAGTGCGGGTGCCTCATAAGGGCGACGTGGTGGAGAAGGTTATCGAAGGCGCTTACGAGGTGCTCGGCGTATTTGACCGGGTGGAGGAGAAGCGTGATGCCATGCAGTCGCTGATACTGCCCCCACCAGCACAACAGGCTCTGGCTAAAGCAGCCCTGACGTACCGTTTTGGCGAGGAATATCAACCTATCGCTGAATCACAGGTGCTGAGTGCCCGTCGCTGGCAGGATGAAAAGAATGACCTGTGGAGCGTCTTTAACCGGCTTCAGGAAAACCTGAGCAAAGGTGGGCTGCCTGGCCGTTCAGCGCAGGGGAAACGCAGCCAGACGAGAGCAGTAAACGGTATCGACAGCGACATCAAGCTGAACCGCGCATTATGGGTAATGGCGGAAGAGCTGCAGCAGGCGCTGAGTTGAAGCGGATGGTATCTGGCCTTCCGCCTGGACGACGTAATCTACCAATAACCCATCTTTCTGACCCCCTCTGAAATCTATCTCTCAACCGTAGGGCCTCATTCAGCGAGACCTCAATGATTATCTTTCATAAGGAACATCCCATGAGTAACACCACCAGCTTGCACACGCTTGCCGATGCTGACAACACAGCTCTCATCACCGCCACGTTGCTGCCCGATGCACAGCGGCTTCATTTCTGGCCGCAGAACTTTGGCGGTATCCCGCAGTGGATACTGCTGGAGCCGCGTATTTTTGGCTGGATGGACCGGTTTTGTGAGAATTACAACGGCGGCATCTGGCGTTTTTACACACTCAGTAATGGCGGGGCCTTTATGGCCCCCGAACCGGATGATGAGAACGATGAGCAGTGGACGCTGTTCAACGCCATGAACAGCAACAGTGCTGAAGTAAGCCCCATGGCTGCTGGTATCGCCGCTTGCCTGATGGAATACAACCACCATGCCTGCCGCACAGAGTGTGATGCCATGACGGCTCACTATTACCGGCTTCGGGACTATGCCCTGAATCACCCCGAATGCAGCGCCATCATGCATCTTATCGACTGAAGAGGATGACCATGAAGCAGCAACTACCGCTGTTTGCCTGTGAATTGCCTGCCACTGCACAGCGAACCATTCTGGAAGCACTGGCTCTGCTGGAGAGCCAGTTACGTGAACCCGGCGCGGCTTTTACTTCCAGTCATGCAGTCCGCGACTGGCTGCGCCTGCAGCTTGCAACACTGGATCGTGAGGCATTCATAGTCCTGTGGCTGGACAATCAGCACCGGCTTATCGCCGATGACATGCTGTTCCTCGGAACCATCAACAGCATAAGTGTGCATCCACGTGAGGTGGTGAAGGCTGGTCTGAAACATAACGCTGCTGCTGCCGTACTGGCACACAATCACCCGTCTGGACATTCAGAACCCAGTGCTGCCGACAGACGAATCACAGAACGCCTTAAACAGGCACTGGACCTGGTGGATATCCGCCTGCTGGACCATCTGGTGGTTGGCGGAATGGATGTTATCTCGTTTGCCGAACGCGGCTGGCTATAAAGAGAGAGCGATGAATGAAAGTCATCAGTAAACAGCAGGCAATGGCGATATACCTCCAGCACCCTCAGTCCCGGCTGTTTCGCTTCTGCACCGGGGAATATCACTGGTCCGGCAGCGTCTGCCATTACTACGGGCGGAAAGTGCGGGATATTACCGGCGTACTGGCCGTTTTTGCCGAACGCCGACAGGACCATAACGGACCTTATATCGTCCTGCGCAGTGTCACCCTCAATTAAACGCCAGCATAAGGAACATCAGCATGAAAAAAGACACCGTCAACAACGCCACAGATACGCTGCAATGGGGGCTGAAATGCGACACCACACCACACTTCGGAGCTCGTCTGGTCCAGGAGGGAAACCGCCTGCATTACCTGGCTGACCGGGCCAGTATCACCGGGGTATTTAACGAGATAGATTTGCGTCATATGGACCAGGCTTTTCCGCTGCTGATGAAGCAACTGGAGTTGATGCTGACCAGCGGTGAACTGAATCCCCGTCACCAGCACACCGTTACCCTCTATGTGAAAGGGCTGACCTGCAATGCCGATACACAGGGCTCTTGTGGCTATGTTTATCTGGCTGTGTACCCAACGCTTCACACCATATAACTATTTCAACATCTTCCTTAATCCGGCACTTCATTCACTTTCCTATTTTCGAAATAAGAGAATACCCACGATGCAGACAAAACTCATAACCCCGTTGAGGGCGGCGCAGACCTGCCTGACTCCCGTAGCCATCTGGCAGACTTTGCTGAAACAGTTACTGGGGCAGCACTATGGCCTTCAACTGAACGATACGCCATTTGGCGATGATGGTGTGATTCAAAAACATATCGACGCCGGAATTGCCTTAGTTGATGCCCTGAATTTTATTGTCGAAAAATACGAATTAGTTCGCACTGATCGCCCGGGGTTTACCACCCAGGAGCGCTCATCCTTTATTACCCACGTAGATATTCTAAGAGCCAGAAAGGTAACCGGTCTGAGTATGGGAAGCGCTTACAGAATAATAAGCCGTATTACTCAAGGTAAAGGCTCCGATCAGGAGAATGAACAATGAAAATATCTCTTAACGTTGAAGCCGACAGCGTCAGTGCCATGGCCCTCAATATGGGTAGAATTGTCGTTGAGATTGACGGTATTGTACTCACTGAGCTGATTGATGCAGTCAACTGCAATGGCTATTCACTTTGTATCGGTAGTGAACCCAGAGCCATCATCGTTGGGACCTCTGAGCTCAGGCGTGATGAGCATTTGTGACCCGCATAATTTAATATCACATAGAGCACTACTCTTTCAGACGGAGTGTGCTCTCTTCTTTATGGGGAATCTGAATTCAGCTAGAGGAGGGGAGTGTTTGCCCCGATTCGAGTCCCAAAAGCAACGAATTAATGTGTTGGTATCGACGTTGGTACATCTGTTTTTTGTTTATTTAAAAATGATTTAAATCATGAGGTTAATTTTAATGTTCGAGTCCGGCCTTCGCACTCACCCTCTAAACACCTCTTTCCTGTGCCACTCCACAAACCCTTCTTGTGGATAATTTTCGCGCATCATCGGTAGAGCAATCTCCTTCCCGTCGAAATCCCAGAACAGTCTGCCCACCATGCCGCTGCCATTTACTGCGGGCGACACTTGAACTCGCATACTTTCATCCAGGCCAATCGAACCTTTATCAAAGGCTTTATGGTGGATTGCACACAGCGCAAGGCCGTTTGAAATCTCGCACGGGCCGCCGTGCTGTTTCCATTTGATATGGGCGGCTTCCAGGGCGACAGAGGTGCTGTCGTGGCGCATATTGAAGCCACAAATGGCGCATTCATAGTTATAGGCACGCAGAACCTGCTGGCGGAACAATGGGTCCCGCTGTTTGCGGATTTGCAGGATATCAAATCCCAGTTCATCCGCGATCTCTTCCTGAATGCTTTCGGTGAAGTGCGCCTCGAGGATTTGCTGGGCCAGGGCATTAATGAGATTCTTGTTCTTTTTCAGCAGGGCAAAATGCTGTTCATCAAAGCCTCCGGCAACGTTATGCGTCACCAGTTCTCCGGCAGGGGGCTGTTTGCTGCAACCGGACGTTGAACAATGCTCGGCGTTTTGTAGCTCCCAGAACCCATCTCCCTGTAAGCGCCAGAAGGGCATATCCGGGCGGTACTGCGCGCGTTGTGGTCCAAATCGTTCCAGCAGGCTATGCAACGGGTCGCGAACCTCCGAACCGTAGTCAAACAGGCGGCCATGACCCTGCTGATAACCGGCCAGCACATGAAGCAGTAGCAGAGGCTTGTGCGGCGCACGCTGCTCGCCTTTACGCCAGATGGTGATGTCGGCAATTGCCTGTTGCAGGGTTTTACTGGAAGTCATTGATTTCATTATCAGGTAAATAATTGCGATGATGCTCGCAAATTATCACCTGATCAACAGGTGTGAGGCCGATACACTATCGATGTCCCTTTATCGCTTACCTGTAAAAGCTAATAAAGGCGCCCGCAGGCGCCTCAATTACAATGACAATCACACACTCACCCCTTCAACGCTTTCCCCGCAATTACCCCGATAAACTCCAGCACCTGCTTTTGCTTACGCGTGGAGATTTTTTCCACGGCGCGCAGGGATTTCATCAGTTCTGACTCTTCGGGTTCGGCGGTGCGGGCGGTGAGTACGATGCAGCCTTGCATTACCCGCACATCAACGTCGGTGCCGGTGTCGAATCCGGCGGCTTTCAGCCACTGGCCCTTCATCACGATGGACGGAAACCGGACGTACTTCACCGGAATACGGCTGTAATCAGGATAACGGCTCGCATAACCCACCTTCAGGCGACGGTTATCTGCGGCTTGGACTTCTGGATCAAATGAAACTGCAATACAATGCGTATCAGTCATGATGGCTATTCTCGTGAAATAGTTACTGTGATTAGTGATGCGGAGGTGTTGGCGCACCTTCGCATCGCGCTAATAAAACCCCTGTAAATTACGCCAGTATCCTGGGGGAAGTCCAGATGTAAATAAGATGAAATAAGCGCGAATTGCACGCTTTCGGAATAAATAGAAAACCCACTCATCACAATAGATTCGGTATTATTCATCGTATTTATTCATTACCTTTCACACGCCTGAATATCCCCACGTTCCAGAAAAAAACGCCTGTCGGCATCTGGCCAAAAATGCGATCTCACTCACTGAAGCAAATAGCAAACTCTGAAACAACACGGTTTTGTACACTTTACTTTACACTTTTAGTGATGTGAATCACAAATGTCACTCCGTGAAGTGATCCGACTCTCACAAAATGAGGTGTACTCATTCACCAATACATTATGCGCCCAGCCTGGAAAGTTATGTTTTCAGTATTTCCACTCTCCGCAGACACACTACGACGAATGACAAATCGAAACGCAAAAAAAAACTTGTTGAATATTAACGGGTAAAAAAATGACGTGTGATTTGCATCACCCACATTTACAGCTTTTTAAATTATTGCCAGTGATTAATGTTGACCGGGCTATTTCCATAATCAATCAAATCTTGCATAGTGCCTCCACATTATTTCTCCCCCTGACTCAGGAGGCGAATAGTTATATTTCATCAGGATTTGTTGATGAACCAGGTATGATTTACTTCACATTAATACGTACATGACCACTGTTACTGGAGAAACAAAATGAATTATCCGGCAGAACCCTTCCGTATTA
>PPYF01027940.1_pt1 | contig 35147 bp, 33 predicted proteins | sample 1559871 | NCBI WGS metagenome assembly PPYF01 (sample SAMN08240021, study PRJNA423297) | Human gut metagenome, whole genome shotgun sequencing project.
TACTTCGGCTTTGCATCTTTTGGGTGTCTTTCATCCTTTGTCGCAGTCGCGTACATCCAGTACGCTCCTGCTCCCGCAGAATGAAATACCCTCCAAAATCTGCAACCCCTGAGTTAACTTCCGTTTTAAAACAGCCTCTTATATAAAAAACAAAAATCCGGGTACAAAGTTAAGTAAATTTCACCTACATTATGGTTGTTTCGTGGAAAATTGTTACTTTTGCCAAAAATTTCAACAATTATGTCACACATGGATAAAATCGACAATCTCGACCGTCACATTCTCAAAATAGTGATGCATAACGCACGCATACCCTCCAAGGACGTAGCCGTGGAGTGCGGTGTGAGCCGTGCGGCCATCCATCAGCGTATACAGCGCATGATCGACCTCAATGTCATCACCGGTTCGGGATACAGTGTCGACCCTCACGTACTCGGATTCAGCACCTGCACCTACATCGGAGTGACGCTGGAGCGCGGCGCCATGTACCGCGACGCAGTGCCCGAGTTTGAGAAAATCCCCGAGATCGTAGAGTGCCACTTCACCACCGGCCCCTACACGCTGCTGCTGAAGCTGTACGCCCGCGATAACGAGCACCTCATGGACCTGCTCAACAACAAGATACAGATGATACCGGGCGTTGTCGGCACCGAGACGCTTATCTCGCTCGACAACTCTATCTCCCGCGAGATACCCGTAAGCTACAAGGAGTAGCATGACAGGCGCTTCATTCATGACAGGCCTGCGCGAGCGCATCGCGCAGGTGAAGCCCACCCGCTGGATGCGGTTCGGCATCGTGGCGCTCGTGTTCACGGCCTGGGTGGTGTGGCTGGGCAGCCCGTGGTGGCTGCTGGCCCTGGTGCTGCTCTTCGACATCTATATCACGGGCTACATACCCCTGACGTGGTGGAAGAAAAGCAAGAGCCGTCCCGTGAAAGCCGTCATGAGCTGGGTCGACGCCATCGTCTACGCCCTCGTGCTCGTCTACTTCATCTTCGCCTTCGTGGGGCAGAACTATCAGATACCCTCGTCGTCGCTGGAGAAGACGTTGCTGACGGGCGACTATCTGTGGGTCAACAAGCTCACCTACGGTCCGCGCGTGCCTATGACGCCGGTCCACTTCCCTCTGGTGCACAACAAGCTGCCGCTGCTCAACTGCGACAGCTACCTTGACTCGCCCTCCAACGCCTACCACCGTCTGCGCGGCCTTCGCAACGTGGAAAGCGGCGACATCGTGGTGTTCAACTTCCCCGCCGGCGATACCGTCTGCACCCTCTTCGAGGAGACTCCAAGATACTACGACATGCTGGTGAAGGAATACGGACGCGAGACCATAAAGGCCAACCCGCAGCAGTTCGGCGAGGTGAAATACCGACCGGTAGACCGTCGCCAGAACTTCGTCAAGCGCGCCGTGGGTCTGCCCGGCCAGCGTCTGCGCATAGTCTCCGACACAATCTACATCGACGGCGTGGCGCAGCCCATGCCCCAAAGTGTGCAGTTCAACTACGTCATAGCCACGACGCGGCCACTCGACGACGACACCATGCACCGCCTGGGCATCACCGCCGGCGACGCGCAGCCCCTCATGGCCGACGGCATGGACCTGCTGCGCCTGCAGTCGCTGCTGCCCGGCGCACAGAGTACTGACTTCTTCTACGTGCTGCCCCTCACTGACAAGATGCTCGCCACGCTCACGGATGAAGGCATTCTGCGTCAGGCCGAGAAGTTCGGCAGCCTCTTCGCCACCGACGGCAATACTCTCGGCCTCTTCCCGGACGGCATAGCCGGCAACTGGACCCTCTCGGACTATGGCGGATCGCGCGGCCTGCTCATCCCGGCCAAAGGACTGACCGTACGCATGGACCCCGAGGCGTGGCGCATCTACCACCGCGCGATACGCAACTACGAGGGACACACCGACTCATGGCTCGCCGACGACGGTACGGTCTACATCGACGGAAAGCCGGCCAAGGCTTATACCTTCGCCATGGACTACTACTTCATGATGGGCGACAACCGCGACAACTCGCAGGACTCGCGCTTCTGGGGATTCGTGCCGGAGGACCACATCGTGGGCACGCCGATGCGTGTGCTGATAAGCTTCGACCGCGACCGGTCGCTCTTCGACGGCGGCATACGCTGGAGCCGCATACTCAAGGACGCAAACCCCGACAAATGACGCTGCTGCCACCGGCTCTGCTACCACCGGCCGCCTACTACGCCACACTGTGCGCGGCAGGCGGCCGCGCCACAATTGCCCTGGAGGCTCCCTACGACAAACGCCGCAAGGAGACGCACCGTTACGACGTGGCCGATACGCGCGGACGCCTGACGCTCACGGTGCCAGTACACCCGCCTCACGGCATACCCCGCGCCCGCTGGACGGACGTGTGCGTGAGCGACCACGGGCGTTGGCAGGCGGTGCACGCGCAGGCGCTGGCCTCGGCCTACGGGCGCACGCCTTACTATGAGTTCTACATCGACCGCCTCGCGCCGCTGCTGTTCGCCCCCGCCGGAACTCCGTTGGCCGATGTGATGCGCGGCCTCAACTCCGCCGTTCTCGACATCCTGCTCGTCGAAGATCACATAGACTACAACAATGACGCCACGCTCCCCCTGCCGGTCGCCGAGGCCGCCCCGCCCTACTGGCAGCTCCGCGCCCCGCAGTTCGGTTTCCTGCCGGGTCTCAGCATCCTCGACCTCATCTTCAGCCTCGGCCCCGAATCCGCGCTGTATATAAGGAGATTACAGCAACCATAGACATTATCCATAAGCACTATAAAGACACACATGGGAAAAATTATTGAGATTCTGCACAGGGTGGGAAATATTCTGTTCCCGCCGGCCTTGTTCCGCGAATGGCCTTTTATGCTGATATTCTGCATGATGTCGGCGCCGTTCCCCTGCTATTTCCTGCTACGCGCGATATATCTGCCCTCCATATGGTTTCCCGCACTGCGCGATGTGCTGATCGTTCTTTTCTTCGCATGGATTTGTGCAAGAATAATAGTATTGTTCAAACGGAGGTGGATACGAAATATCTTGCGTACCCTGCTCTATATGGCCGTATTTACGGAATTCATGGTATTTATAGTAGTATACAAGATATTCAATCTTGGAATAAGCCCCGATCTTTTTATAATCATTTTTCAGACAAACACACATGAAGCATCTGGGTTCTTCCAGACCTTCATAAAGCCCTATGCGCTGCTTATATGTGCGCTCGCCGTCGGATTAATAGTTTTCGTCATCCTGCTCGAACGGTTCAAGACAAGGCTAAGCGGATACATCGCGGCAAGGCGTTGCGGGCGGCGTGTTCTGCACGCATGGAGGTATGCCATGGCTTTTGCAATAGTCGCGGGCGCCGTGCTTGCTGTGCCGGTATTCAAATTATTCCGATCCGACTATACGGAATTACGGCACAGAAACATCGCCGCGCTCACGGGTGAAGAACGCAGCATCTACACCGACAACCTGTTCACGAGCGCGATATTCTCGGCGTGCTTTATGTACAAAGGGATGGGCGAGTTCCGCAAGTGGCAGGATTTTCAACGTACAGTTTCTGATTCTTCGCAATCGGAAGAAACCGTCCGGGACTCTCTACAAGTGGTATTTGTTCTCGGAGAATCCTATATTCGCAGCCATTCCACATTCTATGGATACCGGCATGAGACAGCCCCGCAACAAAAACAGGATGCAGAGGCAGGAAATCTGATAGCCTTCCAAGACATTTCCACTGTTGCGAAAAGCACGGAGCGCTGTTTGGGCAACATATTCAATCTGAGTAGTCTTTCCTGCGGCGAGGACTGGGAACAAGCCGCATTCTTCCCTCTCGTACTGAAGAAATCGGGGATGGATGTGTACTACTTCGACAACAACACAATCGGCAGGGATATTCACAACTTCATGGTGCACAACATATTCACGTGCGACTTCATAAAGAAGGAGTGCTTTACGCAGAGCAACGTCTCGGATACGGCGAGATTTGACGCAAAAATGGTAGAGGAATCATTCCAAACAAAGCGTAGCGCCCCCACAGCTTTTTATATCTATCACCTCAACGGCCAGCATGTGCCGTTCAAGGGTGCGGTGCCTGAGGGTTGGGAACGATTCGGCGTCGAGGATTATCGATACCGCAAGGAGCCGTGGATGGACGACGAGCGCCGGCAGATGATTGCCGACTATGACAACGCGACGCTTGCCAACGATTCCGTGATGGGCATGATATACAATCATTTCCGCGACAAAAATGCCGTCGTCGTGTATGTCTCCGACCACGGCGAGGAGGTGTACGACTACCGCGACAGCATGGGACGCAAGAACCGTACGGACAACACCATGGAGCAATACATCGAGTCCTTCTTCATGGTGCCTGCTACGGTGTGGATGTCGCCAAAATTCAAGGAACTGTATCCCGGGAAAGTGGATGCCATAAAGAAAGCGGCCTCCCGACGCGGCTCTATCGACGACATCGGCCACTTCATTCTCGGGCTTGCCGAAGTGTCGTCGCCCTATTACCGCCCGGAGCGCGACATCGCCTCCGACAGCTACAAGCCCGTAAGGCGTCTGACAACCGAGGGATTCTATATCGACCCCGAGTAGCAGCCTACATCTCCAGGAGGCGGAGGAGGGTGGCGGCGTTACGGCGGGCGGTGTCGCCGGAGTCGTCGTCATCGCCGTAAAAATCGAGGACATCATAGCCGTAGCGTTCTATCGAACGGGCCACGGCCAGGGCGTCGCGGCGTCCCACACGCAGAGCTACCACTACGGTACCGTCCGGGGCGTCGTCGGCGCGCAGGGAGGTGACATTGAGGTTGAGCAGGTGTGCGTCGGCGTCCTCTACGGCGCGTGCCAGACGCGAGGCGGAGTAGTCGCGGCGGTCGCAAGCCACGAGAAGCGACGAGGTGTCGGCAGCGGGCGCGAAAAGCTGCTCGATGCTCAATTTTTTTATATCTTTTGCCGACAATTCCTTCGTCATATCGTATATTCTGACTAATTTTGCAAGTCACAGGCCGACGGCCTGAATGCAAATTTACAAAATTTTCGTCGTAAAATAAATTATTTGCTTTGAAAACGAATTTAAGCGTCAACATCAACAAGATAGCTACCCTGCGCAATTCGCGGGGCGAAAACCGGCCGTGCGTCGTGGACGTGGCCCGCGACTGTCTGCGCTTCGGCGCCGACGGTATCACGGTGCATCCGCGTCCCGACGAACGCCATATACGCCGCAGCGACGTCACTGAACTGCGTCCGGCCGTAACCCGGGAATTCAACATCGAGGGCTACCCCTCCGACGATTTCCTCGACCTCGTGCTCAAGGTGCATCCCGAGCAGGTGACTCTGGTGCCCGACTCGCCGGACGCGCTCACCTCAAGTGCCGGATGGGATGTGGAGGCCAACATGGACCGCCTCACCGCCATAGCCGACCGCCTCACCTCGGCAGGCATTCGCGTAAGCATTTTCGTGGACCCGGACCCCGTGCAGATACGTGCAGCGGCGCGTACCGGCGCCGACCGCGTGGAGCTCTACACCAAGCCCTACGCCGACGGCTATTCCTACGACCCCGAGGGCGCCGTGGCGCTCTACGTGGAGGCCGCACGGGCAGCACACAGCGTCGGCCTCGGCGTGAACGCCGGTCACGACCTCAGCCTCGACAATCTCGGCTTCTTCGCCGGGCGCATGCCCTACCTCGACGAGGTGTCGATAGGCCACGCGCTTATATGCGAGGCGCTATACCTCGGACTCGAAACCACAATCGCGCGCTATCAGGCCATTCTCGCCGACGCCGCCAACACCAATTCCTAACCCCCCTGACACCCGAAATGAACACCGAACCCCTGTCGCTCTGGCAACTGTGTGTAGAAGGCGGATGGATCATGATTATCCTCGCCGTCCTGCTCGTAATATCCATCTACGTGCTCATAGAGAGGAGCATCGTCACCTACCGCGCCGCGCGCTACGACGAGAGCTTCATGAAGCGCATCAAGGACTATATCCACGAAGGCGAGACTGAGAGCGCGCTCAATCTCTGCAAGGCATCCGGCACTCCCTACGCCCGCCTCATAGCCAAGGGCATCACACGCATCGGACGCCCCATGAACGATGTGCTCGTAGCCATCGAGAACACCGGCAACCTGGAGGTGGCATCCCTCTCCAAGGGTCTGCCCTGGCTCGCCACCACCGCCGCAGGCGCGCCCATGCTCGGCTTCCTCGGCACCGTGATAGGCATGGTGCAGGCATTCTACTCCATAGCGTCGGCCGGCAACGCCGCAGGCATAGGCGACTTCGCCGGCGGCATCTACACCGCCCTTGTCACCACCGTGGCCGGCCTTATCGTGGGTATTGCCGCCCTGTTCGCCTACAATTTCCTGGTGGCGCGCATCAACAAGATAATGAACCTGCTGGAGGCGCGCACCATGGAATTCATGGACCTGCTGAACGAACCCGCAGCCGTATGACACCATGGCACTGAAACGACAACACGACATGCTGGCGGCCTTCTCGATGGCGTCGATGACCGACGTCATCTTCCTGCTGCTGGTATTCTTTATGGTTACGTCCACATTCGTTTTCCCCACGGCTCTGGAGATAAAGCTGCCGCAGAGCAGCGAGCAGACGCCGCTGAAGCCTGCCACGCGCGTATTCGTAGACGCCGAGGGAGCTTACTTCGTGAGCTACGACGAGGGCGAGCCGCAGCCCGTGGAGGCCGACCGCCTCATCGACTATCTCACCGTCATCCACGCCCAGGACAGCACGGCGGCATTCGCCGTGTACGCCGACGAGGCCGTGCCCTACGGCAAGGTGGTGGAGGTGCTTAATGCCGGCGCAGGCGCCTCGCTCAAGATGGTGCTCGCCACGCGGCCCATGTCGCAGCCTCTGCCTGAAGCCGAACCAGCCGAAATCCCGCAATGAACCGGACCAGACTATACTCTGCCGCGGCCACGGCCGTCGTGTGCCTGCTCATTCTCTGCTGGCTGCTGCTGAGCCACGTGGAGCTGCGGCGCACCGACCGCGAGTGGCCCCCGAAGCGCACCGGCGAAATCACGGTGGAGGAGTTTGCCGAAATCATCGACCTGCCGCAGAGCCCTGCTCCGGCCGCCGACAATCCTGCTCCCGCCCCGCTGCCCGAGCCGGAGCGCAATCAGGCTGAGCCTACGCCCGAAAGCGGTCACGACATGGCCGACCGCGGCGAACCCGCCGAGGCGCCGGCCACCGTCACGTCGCGGCAGCCGTCGCCCGTGAAGGCCACTCCCAAGAAGCCCGAGAAGACAGGCCCTACTGCCGAGGAACTCCGCAGACAGAAGGAGGAAGAGGAGGCGCGCCGCCGCGCTACGGCCAACACCCGCAACGCCTTCCGCAACGCCAAGGGCGACAACAACACCGCCTCGGCCGGCCGCAAACCCGGCAACGCAGGCGCTCCGTCCGACGCCGCTTCGGCGCTGAACGGCCGCGGCACGGGCTACGCCGGAGGCGGCTGGAACATTCCGGCCTATGCCAAGGTGCCGAGCTCGGTGACGGGCAGTGTGAAGATGATGCTGAAAATAGACCGTACAGGCCGCGTCACCTCGGTGACATTCCAGGGCGGCGACGCCCCGGCGGCCACCGACCCAGTCGTACGCCGTGCCGTCGAGGCGGAAGTGCGCGCCCGACGCTTCACACGCGCCGACGACAACGCCCCGGAGCAGTCCACGGCCTACATCACCTACACGTTCCGCTGAGGATGTCGTAAGAAATACATCCTCTAAGAGGCTGATCTAAACAGCCTCTAATGTTTTTTAAGGGAAAATTTTTGCAGCTATGGGCGGAAAGTGCTAAATTTGAATTTCAAATGAATCAGCACCATGCACGATACGCACCATATACATCCCGAGAATGACAAGCAGTACGCCGGGCTCGCCGTGAACAGCGGCGTGGCCCAGCCCCCGAGCGTCAGCCCCTACGCTGCGCAGCGCCCCAAGCGCAAGCCCCTGCCTCCGGCAGGCGAGATTGTGGAGGGCATACTGCGCGGCGACGTCACAATGCTCAGCCGTGCCGTCACTCTGGTCGAGAGCCTCTCGCCCTCGCATCAGGCCCTGGCGCAGGAGGTGATAGAGAAGTGCCTGCCACACAGCGGCCGCAGCCGCCGCATAGGCATCACAGGCGTACCCGGCGCAGGCAAGAGCACGAGCATCGACGTGTTCGGCCTGCATGTGCTGCGCCGCGGAGGCAAACTGGCAGTGCTCGCCATCGACCCCTCCAGCGAGCGCACCAAAGGCTCGATTCTCGGCGACAAGACGCGCATGGAGAAGCTGTCGCAGCACCCCGGAGCCTTCATCCGCCCCAGCCCCTCGGCCGGCAGCCTGGGTGGCGTGGCCCGCAAGACACGCGAGACCATAGTGCTGTGCGAGGCCGCCGGCTACGACAACATCTTCGTCGAGACCGTCGGCGTGGGCCAGAGCGAGACCGCAGTCCACAGCATGGTCGACTTCTTCCTGCTCATACAGCTCGCAGGCACCGGCGACGAGCTCCAGGGCATAAAGCGAGGCATCATGGAGATGGCCGACGGCATCGTCATCAACAAGGCCGACGGCGACAACATCGGCCCCGCGCAGCTGGCGCAGGCGCAGTTCCGCAGCGCCCTGCACCTCTTCCCGCCGACGGCCTCGGGATGGCAGCCCGAGGTGCTGACCTACAGCGGATACTTCGAGCTCGGCATACCGGAGGTGTGGGACATGATCGACCGCTATTTCGCCTTCACGGAGGCTAACGGCTACTTCCTGCGCAAGCGCCGCGAGCAGGCGCGCTGGTGGATGACCGAGACCATCGACGAGGCCCTGCGCGCGAGTTTCTACCGCAATCCGGCCGTGGAGCAGATGCTGGAGCGCCTGCAGGCCGATGTGCTTGCCGACAGGCGCAGCTCCTTCACCGCCGCCCACGAGCTCCTCGATTATTACTTTCAAAGTCTTAAAGCGAAATGATTAGAAGATTACTGCTGCTGTCGCTGCTGCTGGTGCCGGCCCTCGCCGCGCTGGCCGCCGGTCCGCAGATAAAGTTCGACGACCGGTCGCACGACTTCGGCACCGTCGGCGCCGAGGGCGGCCCCGTGACCCACGTGTTTCATTTCACCAACACCGGCGACGAGCCGCTTATCATAATATCTGCCAACGCAAGCTGCGGCTGCACCCGCCCCGAGTACACCACCGAGCCTGTCAAGCCCGGCGGCAAGGGAAAAATTAAGGTCACATTCCTGCCCTCGGGTCAGCCTTTGGGCGAGTTCGGCAAGAGCGTGCGCGTGCGCACCAACGTGTCGTCGCGCCGCCAGACGCTGCGCATCGCCGGCGTGATAGTGCCCGGAACCAAGAAACCCGAGCATCCGTAGGCACAAAAACCAAATGCGGAGTAGCCTCCCGGCCCCTCCGCATTTGATAATAAACCAATCATTATCACATTTCTTGCAATGGAAAAAGTAATCTTGCTTTGTACTATTAAAACGCGCGGCCGGGCTTTTGGTTCGCCGCTGCGGTAGAAATTGTGATATTTAACCCTGTTTAACAAACATGTGCCGCAGATTCGCCCGCATCGTGCGCTAATTTTGCACCATAATCAAGCAAATACATAAAACCTGAAATAATTATGGCTAAGACAGAAAAAACATCCAAGACAGCCAAGACCAAGGCCGCTGCCTCCGCTTCCGGCGACGCGCGCATGGACGCCCTTGCCGCCGCACTGGGCCAGATTGAGAAAGCCTACGGCCGCGGCGCCGTAATGAAACTCGGCGACGACGCTATCGAGGATATCGAGGTGATTCCTACCGGCTCCATCAGCCTCGACCACGCCCTGGGCGTCGGCGGCTACCCGCGCGGCCGCATTATCGAGATTTACGGCCCGGAATCCTCCGGTAAGACTACCCTGGCCATACACGCCATAGCCGAGGCTCAGAAGAAGGGAGGCATCGCCGCCATCATCGACGCCGAGCACGCCTTCGACCGCTTCTACGCCCAGCAGCTCGGCGTCGACGTGAACAACCTGCTCATCTCCCAGCCCGACAACGGCGAGCAGGCCCTCGAGATTGCCGAGCAGCTCATACGCTCCTCCGCGCTCGACATCCTCGTGGTCGACTCCGTTGCCGCCCTCACTCCCAAAAACGAGATTGAAGGCGAGATGGGCGACCGTAACGTCGGCCTCCAGGCGCGCCTCATGTCGCAGGCCATGCGCAAGCTCACGGGTGCCATCTCCCGCACCAACACCACCTGCATCTTCATCAACCAGCTGCGTGAGAAGATAGGCGTGATGTTCGGTCCCTCCGAGACCACCACCGGCGGTAACGCCCTCAAGTTCTACGCCTCCGTGCGCATCGACATCCGCACAGGCAGCACCATCAAGGACGGCGAGGACATCCTCGGACGCCGCGCCAAGGTCAAGGTGGTGAAGAACAAGGTGGCGCCCCCCTTCAAGCGCGCCGAGTTCGACATCATGTTCGGCGAGGGCATCTCCCGTGCCGGCGAGATTCTCGACCTGGGCGTCGACTTCGACATCATCAAGAAGAGTGGCTCATGGTTCAGCTACGACGGCGACAAGCTCGCCCAGGGACGCGAGGCAGCCATCCGCACCCTCAAGGACAATCCCGAGCTCTGCGACGAGATTGCCGCCAAAATCTACGCCGAGCTCGACAAGGCCGACAACAACCCCATGCTGCGTGCCAAGCTTGCCGCCAAGGAGAAGGAGCGCGCCGCCGAGGCCGAGAAGGCTGCTCCCGAAGCGCCCAAGGCTGCTCCCGCTGCCGACGGCGACCTTTTCGACTCCACGCTCGGCGACGACTTCAGCATCGAGGAAGATTTATAATGTATAACCGCAAGGCACGCAGATGAAAATAGCGATTTACGGCAGCAGGCGCCAGGATGCCCATCTCGGCGCTCTGGAAGAATTCATGGCGCGGCTCGATGCCGCCGGCCACGAAGTGGTGATGCACCCCAAACTGTATCATTACCTGCTGCCCCTGATTCCGGCGTCGCTCCGCTGTGTGCGGCGCGTCGAGGCCGATGCTTCCGGCCTCGGCGCCGACCTTGCCGTGAGCATCGGCGGCGACGGTACCTTCCTGCGCACGGGCGCCTGGATAGGTGCCTCCGGCACCCCCGTCGCCGGAGTCAACACCGGCCGCCTCGGCTACCTCACCGCCACCGGCATCGACGGCCTCCCCGGCATTGCCGACGCCTTCGCCGCAGGGCGCCTCGAGGCGGACCGCCGCAGCCTCATAGAGGTGACGGCTCCGCGCCTCGACCTGTGGCCCTACGCCCTCAACGAGGTTGCGCTCCTGAAAAACGAGACCTCCAGCATGATCGACGTCCACGCCACCGTCGACGGCCACATGCTCGCCCAGTACCGCGTCGACGGCCTCCTCGTGTCCACTCCCACAGGCTCCACCGCCTACAATCTGAGCGTCGGCGGCCCCATCGTCCAGCCCTCCGCGCCCGTATGGGTCGTCGCTCCCGTCGCCCCGCACTCTCTGTCCATGCGTCCTCTCGTGCTCAACGACTCCTCCGAGCTCATGCTCCAGGCCTCCAGCCGTGCCCCGCACGTGCGCCTCAGCATCGACGGACGCGCCGTCAGCCTCGACGCCGGCACCCGCATCTGCCTGCGCCGTGCCGCCTTCTCCATCAACGTCCTCCATCCCGCCGGCTACCACTTCGCCGCCACCCTCCGCGACAAGCTCCACTGGGAATAAGCCTGAATACAAGCAAATTGTAGGGGCGCGATATATCGCGCCCGCATCCACAGAAGTCGCTGAAAATCTGACAATAAACACGAACCGGCATCAACCCACGCTCGTCGCGGGTTGATGCCGGTTTATCGGACAGAAATCTCTTATCGTCGGCTACGCGCTTCTGCTGCGAAAAGGACGTCTTCCGGATGGTTCTGAATATATTCCTTACGCATCTTCATGAGTTCGTCTTCGGAGGGCAAGTTCTGGGGGAAGCCGCTCAACTGCTGAGCGCCGAGCTGCTGGCGGAAATGCCAGATTGCCACGGTATCGTTCAGAATGTAGTCCGGAATGGGCTCATTGATGTAGTTATGCTCCAGCCAGGCGCCTACATAATAGACTTTGCCGTCGTCAGGTGCTATATATCGCTTGGCTACAGTACTCCAGTCGAACGATGTGAATTTATTCCCATGAAATTGAATGGAAGCCTGTGTTATGGGCGGACACATTCCCCCAAGCGAGTTGTTGCCGACGACGCGGAACAATCTTGAAGGGTCCTTCATGCTGTTTAAGCGCGTTACTGAAGACGGTAAAGACGTGAGATAGTCGGCGCCCTCAATATCAACCCGCGTCATGTTTTCATTGAAAATATCATCGGGCAGAGCTGTATATTTAGTTCCGATGATCTTCAGCGAGGTGAGATTTTTCAGTTCAGCCACGTAGTCGGGCATAGGACCACTTCCCCAGTTCTCACCCGACACCGTTAAAGCTGAAAGATATTGGAGATTTCTTATGGATTCAGGAATCTCAAGCGTCGAACGCCTTAGGGGATTTGAGACAAGCTGCAATCCCGTGACACGCAGCTGACGGTTCTCATCATAGCTTAATGTCACGTTTATATAATACAGAGGATTAGGCTGAGCGTCCGTGAGTTTATCGACGCAATCGATGAGTAGTGTGCCGTTAAGAAATTCGTCATCAACCTCATAAGCTGCCTTGAATACATCATATAGGAGGATACTGTCGGCAGGATAAAACATACCCGGACCTTGGGGCGCCACAGGCTCATCCGATTCACAGCCTGTGATTGCGGAAAAAGTCAGAGCCGAAAGTACAACTCCGAGAAGGCAACTCTTTGTTTTCAGAGGCTGTTTAAAAACAGATGTTAACGCAGGGGCGGTCAATCTCCGGGCGATTTTTGTCGTCTGATGAGGGAGTGTGGCCAAAATCTGCAACCCCTGCGTTAACATCCGTTTTTAAACAGCCTCTCATAATACCACTGTGTTTTTATATGTAGGTTAACGATCTGTGGGCTGCCGCATGCATCTTCGGTAAAAACCATAAGAACAGCCTCTGAGTATAGTGTAAGTGTTAGTGTCGCAAATATAGTAATAAAATATCGATTGCCATTTTTTTTTGTCAAAAATCGTTTTGCAAAGTGTTCTCGAACTCCTTCAATAAATATTTTGGAAATAAAGTCAGACAATTTGGAGGCAGCTATAGTGTCAGCACGAATTCGGGAGTTGCCACGGTCTGCTTGTCGCGCTTGCCGTCAAAATAGTACTTGCAGCCATTGTCGTTGACATCGAAAGATATCTCGACTGCACGCGCTCCGATGTGGAGTGTGCAGTCCTTGTGGCCGCTGCTATAGAATGGACCAATTATAAGTTTGTTTTCATCGTTAGGATACACGCTTAACGAAGCAATGACAGGTTCACTGCTCATATAATACTTTCGGCCATTGTAATCAACATAGATTTCCTCGTCGAGCACGTTGACCTCCATGTTCTCGTCAAGCAGGTTTTCACCCTCTGCATTCTGCACACAAATGGAAAGTATTACCGGTGGATAGTCACAATCGACATCATCGCAGCAAGGCATCAACATACACGAGGCCAGCGTCAAAAGACTAATGAGGAGTTTATGTTTCATTGCGTTCTTTAGTAAAAGTCTTTCAAAAATAGGAAAAAGTATGCTGACGGACAAATCTTTTAATACGATTTTGTCCGTCAGTAAAGTATTTAGCGATCGGACTGAACTACGAAATATTTGACATTATTTCCATATCCGGCAGATCTTGATACTTGTGAATAGTCCAAATGCTTTGTTGGATCAAACACATTAACCTCAAAATACCCGTTATCCATTCCGTTCCATCCCCAGTTAATATGATTATATCCAAGCTTAACCGTTTTCGTATCCACCAACGTCCAGGATGCCAATTCATTCGGACGTTCATATCTGTTTTCTGTAATAACCCTCAGGTAGTAGCCATCTATAATAAATGCATGTCCATCCCCTTCATCTGTTTCTCCCCTAGCCATAATGATTCCGTTTCCAATACAATCGTATGCTTTAGGCATACCGTCTTTTATGGAGCTTACATTTAGAGATGGAGCGAGATCCATTATCGTAGATCGTGTATTGGGCATTGTAGTCGATGTGCCATCGCTATGGTATTTGCTTAAGTTGAATGTAGCTATCAGCTTATAAAAATTGCCGATATAATCATGAATTTCTTCTGAGGAATTTGTCTCATCGCCACAGCGATCCGTTGTAAGATCATTTACACTATGCAGACTGCTATATTTATGCTTCTTAATGACATCCCATTTTACCTGCCTATAACCTTGATCCATTTTAATCGCTCTTGGGAGTTCAAAATAGCTTAAAGTCAGTACGGTCGCGACATTACCGCAGCCGGCATAACCGTTGGGCATATATTTGTTTTCCGGATATGATTGTCCCCAATAATTGTTGGCTCTTGGCTTAACCTCGTAGTCTTTGACATTCGTTTCTTCTTTAAATTGTTTCAAAGTGGTCAGATCACCGTTAAACTTGGGCCTATTGGGATCAATCGGCCTAAGGCTGAGCGTGCTAAAGAATTGTCTTGCTCCGGGATTTTCAATACTGTCGAGATTCTCGATATTGCCTGATTCGGTGACTGCGAGGACGGGATCACATTCTTTGGAGGCTGCAATGACGGCATATCCCATGTTATCTTCAAGATTAACAATATAGAAGGCTGAATCTACGTCTTCGCTTCGTCCTAATCCGGAAGTTCCGTAAACATTCACATTTTTCACAACCGGGATAGCTCGTGAAATCCCGTAGAAAGTTGAAAAGGCCTCAAACACACACTTTATAGCTTCTTCGGGCGTACGTATCGCCGACTCTGTGAGTTCGGTTGAATGGCTTTTTTCATCGACAGGAATTGGTTCATCGTTCTGAGAACATGCCCACAAAGTGAGTGCAAGCATCACGATGCAGACGAGATACGAAGATTGCTTCATAATTGAATAGGTTTATATGTTGGTTAGGGTCTGTTGTGATTTTATAGTTCGATACTGCCGGCGAAGAGCTGGTTGCCGTCGGTGCGGCAGAGTATTTCGTACTCGCCCCGCAGTCCTGCGACGTCGAGCGAGGCATCCTCATGGTCCACCATACCGGTGAGCACCACCGCGTCGCCCTGCTTTAGCTCCACCGTCATGTACTCGACGTACTCCGGGAGGTCGAAGATTATCTCCGACTCACTATAGTATATATCAATACAGGTAGACGAGGGGAGCGACGGACGACCATTCTTTTTTAGTAATAGTTTTAATGGTCTCTTAGTGTCATCATGACCTCCGTAACATTGGAACGGCTGAGATAAAAAAGCTGTCAGAATAATTAATAGAATTGTTAGTCTCATTGGCTTATTTTGTTTTTTTGTACATGCAAAATTAGCCATAGAAGTCATCCTTATCCAAAAGTTTTTGTAAAAATAATTTGGTTTTTGGGCTTGTGTATGTTGCTGGAAGACAATAAGTTAAGTTGAAAACCAAATTTTTATTTTTGGCTTTTAATTTGAGCAATTGTAAGTGTCTGAAAATGAGGTATTTGCAAAATAGTCAAAATTGATTGTGTTAATGATTTAGAATCAGAGATTTACCGTAATTCGGCTAAATATTCGTTTTTCCTGTTGGAGTCTATAGCTGCAATTTTGTCTTTTAAGCGACGTTTGCGGTTGTATACATTATTAACATTGTTTTCATGAAGTAGTATTGAAATGCTCGTTACAGAAAAGCCAAGTATTGTGTAGGAAAACAACGCGTAATCAGCATCTTTCAGTCCCGGCAATTCATTGCGAAAATCTGCTACAATGTTGTCATTGTTATCATTTATAATTTGTTCCAAAGCTCCATACTCATCGCCCCCGGGCGTGATTTTTCCAATCACGTTATTTATGATTTCGGAAAATTTCTCTTTCGACAGCTCCTTGTTACGGCATTCATTCATCACAGAAAAAATATTATTGAATATACCGTATCTCGTTTTCACAAGGTGCTTTATTGATAGTTTTGATGCGGCTAAATTATCCACAGTCGATTCATATGCCATTTTGAGTTCTTCTGCTAATGCTATTTTTTCATGCAACTTGTGGCGAGCGGCTTTACGAATAGACTGTATGACCAAAATAAATAGCGCAAACATCATAACAAGGCAGACAATAATCAACATTATAGTCACTTGCTTGCTTTTTAGCTCTTCGATTTTAGCTTTTCTCTGAACATCATAATAATCTGCAACAAGACCAATCATTTGTTGATTGGAAACTTCACAAGAAATCGTTTCTGTGCTATTGTTGATGTCTGTCAATGTTTTTAGTGCTGACGCATAATCGCCTTCGGCTCTTTGTAAATCAAGCAAAATGTAGTCACTTAATAATTGTTCTTTGCCATGTATGTTGTCAAGGATGGCTTTGGCCCTTATCGTGTCTCCGCTTTCAATCAGAGACAGACCAAGTACTGCGGAGTCTGATGGATTCATGCCTCCGCAGCGGTTCATGCTTTCACAGGTGGCGATTGCTTCAGAGTATCGCTCTAAAACATAGCAGGATCTGCTCATAATGGTCTTTGCCTCATATTCCATGGCGACATCGTGGTTGCTGATCGCAGAATCAATCGCCTGGCTAACGTATATTACCGCACTGTCGTATTGTGTGGCGTTGTGGTATGCCAGACCTACATCCATCAATGCATAACGTGTGTGCAAACTCCTGCCACTATTCTTAAAAGCCTCATAAGCTATTTTGTCGTACTTAAGTTCCTCGCCGAAATATCTCATATGATTGAAGCATGTAGCCAGCTCTCGGGCCGTCATGCCTTTCCAAAAAAATAAGTCATTGTCGGTGGCCGTATGGAAGCCGTCGTACATGGCGACAATGCATCGCGGGAAGTCTCCGGCATGAAAGAGGGTGCGTCCGAGGTAATACTGCGTCATGGTGTGGCGCAGCGGGTCGCGGTCGGGGCGGTAGTGGCCTACGGCGGGAGCGATGATGCTGTCGGAGGCCACGAAGATGTCGTTGCGGTCCAGTGCGCGGCTCATTGTCAGGGCGTATAAGGCCCGGGCCTCCGAGCCGTGCAGACTGCGGGGGTCGATGCCGCGCATTACGGCGAGAGCCGAGTCGGGCAGCGAATCCATGAGCGCTTCGGCGCGCTCCATCTCGGCGATGGCGCGGCCGCTGCGGGAGCAGGAGACGGGAAGAAGCGTCCCGAGCAACAGCACTATGTAGAGAAATCTGTGCATTCCTGTGGTAGTCAGATGCCGCTTCGCGGCAGTGTGGAGTGAGGAGTTAGGAGTGAGGAGTGGGAAGTTAGGAGTGAGGAGTGGGAAGTTAGAAGTTAGGAGTGTGGAGTTAGGAGTGAGGAGTTAACCTGCTATTATCTAAGCCTAAGACCTTAAACCCTAAACCAAAAGCTATTATCTAAACCTTAAACCATAAACCCTAAACCAAAATTCCTAAGACCCCTTCAGCTCCTCGCCGAAGCGCTCGTAGGCCTCGACTATGCGCTGCACAAGGGCGTGGCGCACAATGTCCTTCTTGCCGAACTCCACGCGGCCTATGCCCGGCACATCGCGCAGCACGCGCAGAGCCGTCACGAGGCCGCTGGCCGTGCTCCGCGGCAGGTCGATCTGCGTTACGTCGCCCGTGACTATCATCTTGGCGTTCATGCCCAGACGCGTGAGGAACATCTTTATCTGATGGTTTGTGGTGTTCTGAGCCTCGTCGAGCACGATGACGGCATCGTTGAGCGTGCGGCCACGCATGAAAGCCAGAGGCGCTATCTGGATGACGTCGCTCTCCATGTACTCGCGCAGCTTGGCGGCCGGTATCATGTCCTCGAGGGCATCGTAGAGGGGCTGCAGGTAAGGGTCTATCTTGTCCTTCATGTCGCCGGGCAGGAAGCCGAGCTTCTCGCCGGCCTCGACAGCGGGGCGGGAGAGGATGATCTTGCGCACCTCGCGGTTCTTGAGGGCGCGCACGGCCAGGGCTATCGCCACATAGGTCTTGCCGGTGCCGGCGGGCCCGAGAGCGAAGGTGAGGTCGCTGGAGAGGAATGCCTCGACGAGGCGCTGCTGATTGGCGTTGCGGGCGCTGATGGGCTTGCCGTTGATGCCGTAGATGATGACGTCGTCGCGCTTCAGCTCCTTGGGTGCGTCGCCCTTGACGATGTCGAGGATTACCTCCTCCGAGAGGGAGTTGCGCTGGGCGGCGTAGGCCTCCAGTTCCTTGATCTTGCGCTCGAACTCGGCAGTCTCGCTCTCCTCGCCTATCACTTTGATGATGGAGCCGCGGGCGGCCACGCGCAGCTTGGGAAAGAGGTTGCGTATCAGCTGCATGTTGCAGTTGTTCACGCCGTAGAAGCTGACCGGGTCGGCCGAGTCGATGATGATGATTCTTTCTATCATTCCGTAGGGGTTATGTTATCCGGCGGTGAGGCCGCCGTCTATTTTCATTAGCGAGCCGGTGCAGAACGAGGCGCGGGCGCCGAGGAAGAAGATGGCCTCGGCCACCTCGTCCGGGGTGCCGGTACGTCCCAGCGGAAAGAGGGCGCGCTCCTCGGCCCACATTTCCGCCACCTCGCCCCCGCCGGCGGCATGCGCGTCGGAGAAGATGCGGTCGACCATCGGCGTCTCTATGGTGGCAGGGCATACTGCGTTGACGCGTATGCCCTTAGGCGCCAGCTCGAGGGCGGCGGTGCGCGTCATCTGCGCGATGGCGCCCTTGGTGAGTCCGTAGCCGAAGTTGCCGGGCTTGCCTATGAAGGCCTGGTCGCTGCACGTGAGCACGATGGAGCCGTGGCCGCGGGTGGCGAGCAGCGGCGCCGTGGCGCGCAGGGTGTTGACGGTGCCAACCACGTTGACGCGCAGCAGGCGCTCAAGCTGCTCGTCGGTGATGGTGAGCAGCGTGTTGCGTATGTGGATGCCGGCGTTGGCTACGACGCACTCCAGGCCTCCCGTGCGCTCCTCGGCCTGGGCCACGGTGGCGCCCAGGGCGTCGGCGTCGGTGATGTCGCACTGGGCCGTGAGCACTATGCCCTCGAGGCCCGCGAGATTGTGAAGCAGAGCCTCGCCGTCAATATCGGCGGCGGCCACGAGCCACCCTTCCGAGGCGAAGCGGCGCGCGGCTGCAAGGCCTATGCCGGAAGCCGCACCTGTGATGAATACTCCTTTTTGCATAACTTTTTTATTTTTTAACAACGGCGCCCCGTCTTTTGTTTGTCATTATATGGCGCCACGCGGCAGGTACCACGGCGGGCAGCAGAAGCAGCGGCGCCCACCAGCCCAAAAGGACTTTCAGCGCCAGCGCGGCGACTCCCGTGGCGGTGGAGCCCCAGAGCAGCCCGAAGACGCCCCGCGGCGCCGGCAGACGGTAGCGGCGCCGGTAGACGGCCCACACTATGGCGGCGTAGATGGCCTGTTCCGCCACGTATGCCACACCCAGGCCGGCGAAGCCCATCCAGCGGAAGCCGGCTATCTTCAGCACCAGGCCCGCGAGCACGCCGAGGCTCTCGGTGACGACGAAGGTGCGGCCGTCGCCGCGGGCCAGTATCACGAAGGCCGTGCAGAACGAAAAGGCGCGGAACATCACGCCGCAGATGGCTATGCTGATGAAGGGCAGCATAGCCAGGAACCCCCGCGAATAGAGCACCCGCACGATGAGCTCGTCGGCGGCGATGAACAGCACCACGACCACCGTCAGCACCCAGGCCGAGATGCGGAACTCCTGCCCCACGTAGGCGCGCGTACGCAGCGCCGAGGCGCTCACGGAGGCCAGGCGCGGATAGTATTCGGTGGTGATGGCCGTGAAGATTATGCCTATGTAGCTGCTCGTCATCGTGAAGCCGGCCTGGTATATGCCCAGGTCGCCCGCGCTGGCCTCGCGGTTCATGTAGACGATGAAGATGTAGCTGCCGAGGCGCTCGGCCACGGCGGCCAGTGTAAGGTACATGCCCAGCCGCAGCATGGGGCGCGCGAGCCTGACGGCCTCGCGCAGGCGCGTGCGCTCGGGCGGGGCACAGCGTCTGCGGCGCTCGCGGCGCGCCCACACGGCGAAGCTGACGCTCATAAGCAGATACACCGGCAGCACGGCCTGCAGCCGCAGGAAGTAGTACAGAGGCACGGCTACGACCGTTATCAGCGCGGCCGAGGCCAGCGTCACCCTGGCTATGCTGCCGAGCTGCCCGGCGGCCTGAAGGGCGGCGATGTCGGCGTCGCAGCGTATCGAGGCGCCCACGCCGATGCCGAGCAGCGCGAACCACCACCAGCAGCCGGCCGTGCCCATGCTCAGCTCGCTCAGCAGGGGCGAGAGCAGCGCCGTGAGCACGGCGCCGGCCGCCGACAGTGCCAGCCCAACGCGCAGCAGGGCGCCGGCCACGCGGGCGCGTTCCGCGGGCGCGCATGCCGACAGCTCGCGCACGCCGCTGGTGCGCAGGTTCAGCCCCACGGCGGCGCCTATCAGGTCCTGAGTGGAGATGAATATGGCGTTCAGGGCCACGCCCACGGGGCCGAGCCATATGGCGACGAACTTGTTGCGGACCACGCTCAGGGCGATGACGGCGACCTGCATGCCGCCGAACATTCCCATTGCCTTAAGTATCCTGGTGGAAAGCGACGAAGATGCCATGCGTCAGGGTTTCACCCACTCCGAGGGGTTCAGTTTCTCTTTCTCGCGCCGCAGCTCGAAGTGCAGCACCGACCGGGCGCCGTCGTCGGGGTCGGCAAAGATGTGGCCTATGGCCTGCCCGGTGCGCAGCTTGTCGCCCTTGCGCACGTAGATGCGGTCGAGCCCGGCGTACACGGTGAGGTACTCGCCGTGGCGCACGATGACGATGTTGTGGTAGCCGTCGATGCGGAACACCGTGGTGACCGTGCCCTCGAACACCGCCCGGGCGTCGCCTCCGGCAGTGGCCTCGATGTCGATGCCGCTGTTCTGTATCTGCACGCCCGGGATGCGCGGATGCTGCGTGCGCCCGAAGTTGCTGACTATGCGGTAGCCTCCGGCCACGGGGAAGAGCAGGCGGCCGCGGTTGGCGGCGAAGCTGCCCGTAAGGGCTCTCTCTGCCGCCGCGTTCCGTTCGGGCGCAGGCGCCGGGGTCTCCGGCTTCGGCGTGGGCTTGGGTGCGGGCTTGGGTGCCGTAGTCTCGGGTTTCGGCGTCGGCTTGGGCTTGCTGTCGGCCTTGCCTTTCTTATCTTTCTTGTCTTTTTTGCCCTTCGCGGCCTCTTTTTGGGCGGCCTCGGCGCGCTCGCGCTCCTCGGCCTTGCGGCGTTCTTCGGCCAGCCTTGCCTCTTCCTCGGCCTTGCGGCGTCGCTCCTCGGCGAGGCGCCGTTCCTCGGCCTTGCGTGCCTCTTCAGCTTTGCGTGCCTCCTCGGCTATAATGCGGTCGAGCTCGCGGTCGAGCGCGGCCGCCTGGCTGCGCTTGTCGTTGAGCACGCGCTGCAGCGAGGCTCCCTCGCTGCGCAGCGACGCCACGAGCGTGTCGGCGCTCTGCTGCTTGCGCCGCAGGTCGTCGCGCGCGGCGGCTATGCGTCCCAGTTCGGCCTCGCGCTTGTCGCGCAGGGCCTTCAGCTCGTCGCGGCGCGCACGCAGCGTGTCGGCCGCGGCCTGCACGCGCCGGGCCTTGCGCGCATGGGCTGCCGAGAGCTCGCGCATGTAGCGCGCACGGCGCCATGCCTGGCTGAGGTTGCCGGAGCCGAGTACGAACATCACGGGGCTGACTTGCTGCCGGCGCATGCGCATGGCGCGCAGGCTGCGGCCGTAGGCGGCGCGCATGGCCTTCAGCTGCGTCTCCGACCGGGCCACGCTGTCGGCCAGGGCTGCGATGCCGGCGTCCAGCGAGTCGATGCGGCGCCCCATGGCGGCCATCTGCTGCTCGCTGCGGCCTATCTCGGCGTCGAGCGACGCCAGACGGTTGAGCTGGCGACGCGTCTCTCGTTTGTTGGAATTAATCTGCTGCTGCGTCTTCTCTATCTCGCCGGCCGTCAGCTTCTGCTGGCGGCGCACCTCGCCTGCGCTGCGTGGCCTGGCCGGTGCTTTCTGCTCGGTGCGCGCCTTGCGGCGCGGGCGTTTGCCGGCAGCCTCCGCGGCCGGCGCGGAAGCGAGCATCAGCAAAGCAAGAAACAGGGCGAGGAGGCTGCGCATACGTTATTTCCTCTCCACCTTGCGCACGAGGAGCACCTCGGTGGGGAAGTGGTCGGAGTAGCCGTTGAGATAGCTTCCGGCAGAGAATGTGCGCTTGGGGTAGCCCACACGGTTGCCCTCGGTGTCCTTCAGGAAGTCGTGGTTGTGGACTATGGCGCGCATGAAGTGCCAGCGGTTTTCGGGAGCCGTGGCGAGGTTGCCGGAGAGGATTATCTGGTCGAAGAGGTTCCAGGAACTCTTGTAGGCGAGAGTGCCGATGCCCTTGTCGAGCATCTCCCAGAAGGGATTGTAGAAGCCGTGGGGCGCGGCGTCCTTGATGTTGCGCTTGCCGCCCAGCACCTGGGCGCACGAGGCGTCCTGCGGGTCGTCGTTGAGGTCGCCCATCACGATTACGCCGATTTCGGGGTCTATGCTCCACAGCGAGTCGGCGATCTGCTTGCTCAGCGCCGCGGCGGCCTTGCGGTTGGGCTCCGAGCGCTCCTGGCCTCCCAGACGCGACGGCCAGTGGTTGACGATGACGGCGATGCGCTGGCCCAGCAGCGAGCCTACCACGCACATCTGGTCGCGCGTGCGGAAGGGTACGGCGTGCAGGCGGTGGTTCGTCACGTTCTCAAGGCGGAAGTAGCGCGGGTTGTAGAGCAGACCCACGTCCACGCCGCGGGCGTCCGGCGAATCATGATGCACCACCTGGAGCTTCCAGTCGCGGATGGCGGGAGCCGCCACGAGGTCGTCGAGCACGCTGCGGTTCTCGATCTCGCTCACGCCTATGATGGCGGGGCCGTAGGGCGTCGTCTTCGTGGTGAACTGCGAGATGGCGTAGGAGAGGTTGTCGATTTTGTTGCGGTACTTGCGTCCGTCCCACTGCTTCGAGCCTGCGGGAGTGTACTCCACGTCGCGTCCCTCGGGATTGTTGGGGATGGTGTCGAAAAGGTTCTCAAGGTTGTAGAACGCGATGCCGGCGGTCTGTACGGCCGTGCGCTTTTCCTGTGCTGACACATTGCAGGACAGCGCGATAGCAAGCGCGAGAAGGAGCAGGAGTCGTTTCATGTGTATGATGCTGGGGTTATGTTGCATGTTTGTTGTCTGCAAAGATAACAAATATTTTCATAACATGACCCAAAAGGCCGCCCAATATGTCGGTTAGCCCTCTGTGCAAAAATTTTTTTGCCAATGTGACAAAAACTACATTCAAAGGGGTATTTCGTGTTGTAACTTTGCAGCGTCATCAGACATTCGGCAGGTCGTAGAAGTGCTTGTGAGGAGGAGTGTCACGGAGGAAGGATGCGATAGCCGATGTCATGATGGAGAGTGTGTCAGGCTTGTAGTAGGGGTTGACGCGCTGTGCGGCTATGGCCTGCATGCGGGGTGAGAGGGCCTCGGCAATGGCGGCGGCGATGGATTCGCGTCCCTCGGCGCAGTGGAGCACGGAGGGACCGCAGAGGCGGCCCTGCTGGCGGATGCCTACGTCGACGGTGACGGTGCCGGTGGAGGGCACCTCGACGATGCCGCTGCTGGAGTTGCCTACGACGATCTGTGCGTCGCGCAGGGCGGCGAGATAGCGGCGTGCGCCCAGCGACGGTACGGCCAGGACACGTCCCGGCCGGCCGTCGGCGTGGCTGCGGATGAGAGGGATGATGCCGTCGGCTCCGGCGTCGTTGTTGGGGTAGGTGATGATGTAGCGCAGCCCGGGGGTGGCGTCGAGGGCGTCGAGCAGGTCGGCGAAACAGCGGGCGGGGTCGGCGTCGCCGAGCGTGGCGGGATGGTAGGTGACGACGGCCAGGGGGCCGCGGAGGCTGAAGCCGAGGTCGCGCTCCAGCTCCTCGCGCGAGGGCAGGGGGCGGTTGAGGATGTTCCAGACGCCGATGGCGCCGGTGTTGATGACGCGGGCCGGGTCTTCGCCCATCTGGATGACGCGGCGGCGGTAGGGCTCGGTGGCCGTGAGGTGGAGGGCGGCGAGCTTCGTGATGGCGTGGCGGATGTCGTCGTCGACGGCACCCTGGCTGACCTCGCCGCCGGCTATGTGTATGACGGGCACGCGCATGACGGCCGCCGCCGACGCCACGGCCAGCATCTCGTAGCGGTCGCCGAGAATGACGAGCGCGTCGGGGCGCATGCGCTCGAGCGCGTCGGCCGTGCCTTCCATGCACTGGGCCATGGCGCGGACGCGGGCGGCCTCGCCTTCGCCCCGCAGGGTCATGGGCACGGCGGCGTCGATGTCGAAGCCGTCGGCACGTATCTCGTCGGCGCTGTTGCCGTACTGAGGCATGAGGTGCATGTTGGTGGCGAGGATGCGCACCTGCGTGCCGGAGATGTCGCGCATGGCGCGTGCCACGGGGCTGAGGAGTCCCCAGTCGGCGCGTGTGCTTGTGGCGAAGCAGAGCTGTTTCTGTCTCATTTCAGGTAGCGTAAGATGGTGAGCGAGCGCGGCGGCAGCATGGTATCGCCTCCGGCGCCTATGCTGAACTGCTGCTCGTCGATGCCGAGCGTGGGTTCCAGGCGGCTGAAGCGTACCACGCCCTGAGGCAGACCGCTGATGTGGACGCCCGTGGGCAGGATGTTCACCAGTTTTATGATTATGTCGCCGTTGTCGGCCTCTACCACCGATGCGGCGATGCGGGCCTTCACGCCCTCGTCGTCGCTCTCGACGGAGAGTCCGGCCGGGATGTAGCGGGTGCCGCTGTTCTCTCCGAAGAGGCGCTGCACGGCGTAGTTGGGCGTGGGGTATACGTCCCACCCCGAGAAGTATATGAGGTCGGGGTTCCAGTTGGTGGCGCCTATGCGGGCGAGCAGCGGGGCGTAGGACGTCATGGCTACCACGTCGCCGTTGCGCTCCACGTCGCAGAGGTAGGCCGCCTCGGCCAGGGCGTTGTAGAGGCCGTTGCTTTTCGAGGCGTATTCGCCGAGGTAGACACGGGGGCCGCGGCGGTCGTAGCCGTCGTAGAAGTGCCGGTTGTTGATGAACCATCCCGGCTGTTCGTAGTAGTGTTCGTCGACCATGGCGACGCCTTCCTGCCGGGCGAAGCGCCAGCCTTCGTCGTAGTCGCTGCCGCTGTGGAAGGGGCCGGCGGTGCCTATGACGGTGATGTCGGGATACTTGCTGCGCAGGGCGTCATGAATCATCTTGAAGCGTTCCTCGAACACTGTGGAGATCAGGTCCTCGTTGCCTACGCCGATGTATTTCAGACGGAAGGGCTGCGGGTGGCCGTTGGCGGCGCGGCGGCGTCCCCACTCGGTGGACGTGGCGTCGCCGTTGGCGTACTCCACGAGGTCGAGCACGTCCTGCACGTACTGCGGCATCTGCTCCATGGGTATGCCTCCCTGCTGGCCCGCGCCGCCGCGCGACGAGTTCTGGCACGGCACGCCTGCGGCGACCACCGGCACGGGTTCGGCGCCGAGGTCCTCGCAGAACTGGAAATACTCGTGGAATCCGAGGCCGGCCGTCTGGTGGTAGCCCCAGATGTTGCGCTGCGGCACGCGTGCCTCCAGTGGCCCTATGGTGTTCTTCCAGCGGTAGATGTTGCCGAGGCCGTCGCCGTGGGCCACGCAGCCGCCTGGGAAGCGCACGAAGCGCGGCCGCAGGGCCGCGATGTACTCGGCCAGGTCGCGCCGCAGGCCGTTGGGACGGTCGCGGAACGTCGCCACGGGGAAGAACGACACCATGTCGAGGTCGGCGGCGCCGTCGCCCATGGGTTCTATGAGCAGCCAGCCGTCCAGGCAGTTGACCTTCGGGCTCAGGACGGCGTGCAGTTTCTGCCAGTCGCCTGGGCGGGCACGCAGGGTGGCCTCCGCCAGGCGCGTGCCGTTCTGCGCGATCAGCTCCACGTGCAGGCGCACGGCCTTCTTGCCGCGTGCGCGTGCGAACATTGACAGTTCGTATCGCTCGCCGGCGCGCACGGCTATGCCGTCGAATCCCGGATTGCGCAGCGTGCCGCTGCCCCGGATGGTGGCGTAGTGCGGGTTGTTGGGGTGTATGGGCGCCACGGTGTCGATAGTCATCGTCAGCGTGCCGGTGGTCTTCCATGCGTAGGAGGGACCCCATCCGGGCGTCTCCGGCTTTTCGTCGGGGCTGTACTCAAAGTCGCGGTTCTGAATCAGCTCGGCGTAGAGACCGCCGTCGGCGGCGTGGCTGATGTCCTCGAAGAAGATGCCCATGAGCATGGGCGAGATGTCGTAGGCCGCGCCGCGGTCGATGGAAAGGGATGCGTTGACGGTGGGCAGCCCTGCGAAGCGCTCGGCGTCGCTTGCCTCGTTCTCGCAGCTGAGGGCGTACTCGCGCTGTTCGCGTGCGGCGTTGGCGAGGAGGGCGTCCAGCTCGGCCCGCGGTATGCGCCGGGTGCATCCGGTGGATGTCCTGAGCACCTGCGGCACGCATTGCCGCTGCCCCCGGGGCTGCGTGCCGTCGCACGGCTCGGGGCGGGTGTAGTGGCGGAAGTCGGTGGTGGCGAGCTGCATGGCTCGTCCGGATGCGTCGGTCCAGGTGATGTGCCATGCTCCGGTGGCCGTGTCGCAGTACAGCGCGGGGTCGGCGCATGTGGCCGCCGTGGCTATGTACTGCTGCGGCTTCCAGTGTATCAGGTCGGGCGAGGACGCGTAGGCCACTACCGAGTCGCGGCTGTTGACGCTCCATACAGCGTGCCATGTGCCGTCGGCTCCGCGCTCCACGTAGGGCTTTATCATTCGCTTCTGCGAGCCCCATGCGCCGTAGTCGCTGCTGACGAGCTTCTGCCATGCCACGTCGTTGTGCCACGTGCCGGCGTCGTCCTGCCATGCCCAGTGCAGCCCGTCGTGGCCTGCTGTGATTGAGTCGGTGTAGAGATAGACCTGAACCGAATCCGTGGCGACGGCATTGCAACACAGGTACGGGGCGAGCGCGATGGCTGCCGGGAGCATAATGCGTTTCATATGTGCAAATATACGGATAAGTCGGGCATAGTAGCAAATATAATTCGCTTTTTGTTGAGGACAATTTTCAAGCAATTTTCAAGACGCATGTGGATGTTGCGGCAAATATATTGGGATATTTGTCGTATTGCAATAAATTTTTTAAAATTGTGGCGAAAAAATTTGCAGGAATGAAAAACTCGCCTTAACTTTGCACTCGCAAAAGCGACAAAGCTATTGCCTCTCCACCGAGAGCCAAGCGAGGCTAATGCTAAACGGTGCGGTAGTTCAGCTGGTTAGAATGCCGGCCTGTCACGCCGGAGGTCGCGGGTTCGAGTCCCGTCCGCACCGCCAGAGGAGAGAGGAGAATGAGAAATTGCAACGCCTTCGGGCCGCTGTTTCTCATTCTTTTTTTGTATATGTCTGTGGATGAAGCGAAAATATTCATATATTTGCAGAATAAATTCGCAGAATAAATTCGCAGAATAAATCAGTAACCCCATGTCTATATACCGACTCCTCCTGCTGCTGCCGCTGCTGCTCTGCTCGTTCGTCGTGTCGGACGCCGGGACAAATGCACCGGCCGCAGAGCCGGTCAGCGAGGTCGAAGTGCGTCCCGGCCCCGGCCAGCATTACACCACAGTTACCCCCGAAGACTTTTGGTGGCAGTTCTCCACCAACCGCATCATGGAGCGCATCCCCGACATAGGCCTCCTGCGCGGACGCGCCGGCAACCCCGACGTGTGGTTCTGGCTGTCCCTCGGCCTTTTCGCGGCGTGCTTCGTGCTTAACTTTATTTCGGACGAAAGCGACGAATACATCACCGACTGGATATTCTGGTCGGTGCTGGGTTGCTTTGTGGCGGGGTCGGTCAGCCAGGCGTTGTACATCCTCTCGTCGGAGGAGCCGCTGTCTTTTTTCAGTCCCGACATCCATTCCGTGTGGCGCTGCGCGGCCATTCTTGTGGCGATGATAATAGTGGTGCAGGCGCAGTTCAACCTCCTTGTCAAGCTGCTGAACAGCATCGAGTACCGCACCCGCAAGGGCTTCAAGTCGTCGTGGACGAGTTTCTTCGTGTGGGGGACGGTGGTCGGCCTGTTAGGCTATTTCGTGACGCGCGTATTCAACGACCGGCCCGAATGGTGGTGGTGGGCCGGCACGGCGGTGCTCTACGCCGTGCCTCCGGTGCTCATGCTGCTGTCCTCGTGCATAGCGCGCGACGTGAGGCCGCTGCTTATAGGCGTTCCCCTCTACGTCGTCGGCACGCTGCCGCTGATTTTCGTCGTGTCGGTGGTGTCTGTGGTCGTGCTCACCATCATCATTGTCTGCCTTATAGTCAGGCTGGCGATGTATATCCTTGGAGAAGGTACGCTGGAGTACGACAAGGCGGGCGGCCGCTACCTCTACGTCTTCCCCGACGGCTCGAAATCCCTGTTCGACCGCCACGTATGGTGAGGAACAGAAAGCGGGTTTGAGGGAGCTATCGGAGGGTGTTATCGAAACAAAAATACTAAATATCAAAAATAACAGAATTAAAGTTTTAGTTGGCGGGATGGCGAGAAACAGAGGGACATAAGGTCATAAGTGACAAAAGGCTTGAGGGTGTTATCGATACAAAAATACAGAGATGACAAAAATAACATATTTATTTTTTGTTTCTTATGACCTTATGTCTGTATGTTTCTCGTCAGGCTTACTAACCTCAATAATTTCACTTTGTTATTTTTGTGATTTGTGTATTTTTGTATCGATAACACCCTCCAGCCGCCCTCTAGCCATCTTTTGTTTATTTCAAAATTTGCAGATATGAAAATAAAGCCCTAACTTTGCGGCATGAAACGACAGGACTATAATAAACACTTCGCCGCGGCTTATCGCCCGGCAGTGTCTGAGTATAATCCAAATCCTACGATTGTTAAAAATGGTGTCGTCAGCATAAAACTTGTTGGCAACAACGGTACTCGCCTTTGGAAAAATGGCGTTCGCTTCTATAAAGGCTCCTCAATGGAAATCAGCGCTACTGATGCAAAAATCAAAAGCGTAAAACTACTGAAGACCAACGGAGGAGCCGCCGTTACAACCAACTTCGGATTGCCAAGTAGTGATACGAGCAGCAAGTTTGCAAGCGGAGTATGGACCGGTGACGCTGAAACTGCAATTATCAATTGCACGATTAGCTCAAAAAATATTGCAGTTGGTGCGATAGTAGTCACTTATGAGCCTACCGGCAATCCTGACGATACCCGCGAGACGTTCAGCTTCGAAGGCTTCAAGTCTTACACCATTCCCGCAGGTGAATCCGTAAATTATAATCCTGCACTTCCTGAAAAGAAGCCGACCAACATCGAGTATACAAGTACCGATGAAGAAGTGGCAACGGCCGATAATGCCGGTGTTCATGCTTACAAGGTCGGCACAGCTACAATTACGGCGTCATGGAAGGACGACGCTGTCTTCAAGGATGGCTCCGCAACATTTACGGTGACCGTTGTGGATGCGGCAAAATCTATTGCCGAATTGCTTGAGAAAGCGCCGAACAAAGACGATAAAGTATATGTAAACTTCCCCATGACCGTGACTTATGCAAACGGCCTATATGGTTATGTGACTGACGGGAATGGCGGCTTTACTATGCTTTATGGCGATTACAACCTTGCTGATAAAGATATTATCCCCGCCGGCTGGACTGCCGTAAACTCATTGTTCAACGGACTTGAAGAATACACCGTAGACGGCAGCCTGCCCGCTATCACCGGAAAGGGCACTTTCACGCCGCGCGAAATCGCCCTCTCTGAAGTTACAGAGGACATCATGAACGAAATTGTCATCATCAAGAATGTCAATTTCGCAAGCGCTACGCTGAGTGACAAATCCTCCAACTTCGATGGAACAAACGGCGGAGCCACACTTCAATTCCGCAACAACTTCCTCATCGCAAGCGTAGAAGCCGGCGACTATGATGTGCTTGCAGCAGTCGGCTACTATAGCAAGGATAACACAAATACGGTTCAGGCCTATCCCATCGAGTATATGCCCGTCAACAAGCTGGTAGATGATTATGTGCTGGTAGAAACGACCCTGCATCCCAAGGCCGGCCGCGTGACTGTGGAATACATGTTCGATATCGAGAACTGGGACGGCAGCGAGCCTCAGTATGATGTACAGGTATTCGTGAACGGCACTAATGTGAATGCAACCGAAGTAAAGCCCACAGCCACGGCCAAGGCGGCAGCAGAAAATGCCAAAGCGTTCGAGGGTAAGCTGATATATGAGGCAGAGGCACTCAAAAATGCAGCCAAAGAGGATGTGAAAGTTGAGTTCAAGGCTACTGTAGGCAAAACTGTGGTAGCAGGCGAAAGCGCACCATCCACCACTACCGGCATCGAGGACGTGACGGTTGAGGGCGAAGGTGAGGCAGAGTACTACAACCTGCAGGGCCTGCGCGTGGCTCAGCCTGAGGCCGGTCAGCTCTACATCAAGCGCCAGGGCGGCAAGACCGTGAAGGTGCGCTTCTGATGTTTAGTTTATAGTTGATAGTTTAGAGGTAAGAGGCCGTCGGACTTGTCAGACAGGTCGGACTCGTCAGACGCCCCCTCTTACCTATCCCCTATAAACTATCAACTCTGAAAGAAAAATCTTGCCCGAAAGGGTTAAGAATGTTGTTTATTGAAAAGCATCGCCGAGCACGTGAGTGTCCGGCGATGATGGTTAGCTCGCCTGGAGAGAAACAGAAGGACATAAGGTCATAAGGGACAAAAAATATAAATATGTTATTTATGTGATTTGTGTATTTTTGTTTCGATAACGCCCCTCACTTCCACCATAATAAAAACTTCTGTTCCTTCTGACCTTATGTCCATCTGTTTCTCGCCGGGCGTACTAACTTTGTATCGATAACGCTATCAGGCTATCGCTTGCATAAACGCCCGAAAGTGCGTAAATTTGCAGACAAAAACCTACACTATGGCTGGAATCAAGAATCTGATGTTCGACCTGGGGGGTGTCATCATGGACATCGACCGCGAGCGCTCGGTGCGCTCGTTCCGCAGGCTGGGCATGAAGGAACCCGAAAAGTTTCTCGGCGATTATGGGCAGACCGGTCCTTTCGGCGCACTGGAGGAAGGGCTGATTACGCCTGCTGAGTTTCATGAGCAGCTGCGCGCCATCATAGGCCCCGTAGCGACGGACGACCGCATAGACCGTGCGTTCGATGCCTTCCTCGTCGGCATTCCCGTGCGGCGCCTGGCGGCTCTGCGCGAGCTGCGGGAGCGCTACGGAGTGTATCTGCTGAGCAACACCAACGCCATAATGTGGGATATGCGCATACGCACGTCGTTCATGGGCGAGGGGCGGTGCCGCGAGGACTACTTCGACGGCATAGCCACGTCGTTCGAGGCGCGGGCGCTGAAGCCCGGCGCCGCTATCTTCGACTACGCCTCGCGCCGCTTCGGCATCAGGCCGGACGAGACGGTGTTTCTCGACGACAGCGCCGCCAACGTGGAGGCCGCCCGCGGGCTGGGCTTCCATGCCCTGCAGGTGCCTCCCGGGCGCGAGTTTACTGATATTCTCAAAGAAGCCGGCCTATGACGGGAGAGATGCGCAACGCGGCGGCGGTAGGCATGTTCGACGGTGTGCATCGCGGCCATCTTGACATACTTGCCACTGTCGACCGCCAGGCGCGCAGCCTCGGCGGCCACCCGGTGATACTGAGCTTCGCGCAGCATCCCGTGTCGCTGCTGCGTCCGGCCGAGGCGCCGCGGCTGCTCACCCTCGCCGCGGAGAAAGAGGCGCTGATACACCGCTTCCTGCCCGGCGCCGAGGTGCATATGCTTGACTTCGGAGCCATGCGCCGGGAGTCGGCGCGCGACTTCCTCGCCGGCCTGCGCGACCGCCTCGGCGTTGGCGTCATGGTGATGGGCTACGACAACCGCTTCGGCTGCGACGGTCCGCGCGAGCGCGGGGCCTACGACGAGCTGGGCCGCGAGCTGGGCGTGGGCGTGGTGCATGTGCCGCCGCTTGTGGCCGGGTGCGACACCGTGTCCAGCACGGCGGTGCGGCGCCTTGTGTGCGCCGGCGATGTCCGCGGCGCCGCTTCGTTGCTCGGGCGTGAGTACAGCCTCGCCGGCACAGTGGTGTCCGGCCGTCGCCTGGGGCGCCGTCTGGGCTTCCCGACGGCCAACGTTGAGGTGGACCCCATGAAGCTGCTGCCTGCCCGTGGCGTATACGCCTGCCGGGCATCCGTGGGCGGCAGCGTGTATCCCGCGATGGTAAACATAGGCGTACGGCCCACCGTGGAGGACGACGCGGCGGCGCAGATAAGCGTCGAGGCGCACCTCATAGGCATGTCGGGCGACATCTACGGCGAGCGCCTGACGCTGCTCTTCGCCGACCGCCTGCGCGACGAATGCCGATTCGGCTCGCTCGACGAGCTGACCCGCCGCCTCGCCGCCGACCGCGACGCCACCCTACGACTGCTCAATTCCTGATTTATGGAAATATCTTTTTCTGACGAAATACGCGCTGCGGCTCCGGCCCTGCAGGTACTCATAGTGGAGGCCGACGTGCACAATGGCCCCACCGGCGACGCCCTGTGGGAGGAGATACAGCAGGCCTGCGCCCGCATAGGCGCGCTGCCTATGGAGGCCGTGAACAAGCGTCCGGCCATAGCGGCCACGCGCGCTGCCTACAAGGCGCTGGGCAAGGAACCCAACCGCTACCGACCCTCGGCCGAGGCGCTGTGCCGCCGCGCCGTAAAGGGGCTGGAACTGTACCGCACAACGGCGCTGGTGGACCTCGTGAACCTGCTCTCGCTGCTCTCGGGCCACAGCATCGGCGCCTTCGACGCCGACGCCATTGCGGGCGACTCCATCCGGCTGGGGCGCGGCGAGGCCGGAGAGCCCTACGAGGCCATAGGCCGCGGCATGCTCAACATCGAGGGTCTGCCCGTGTGGCGCGACGCCACGGGCGGCTTCGGCTCTCCCACCAGCGACAACGAGCGCACGAAGCTCTCGGACGACACCTCGCGCCTGCTGATGACGGTCAACATCTATGGCCCCTCGGAGATGGCTCCGGATGACTTCGAGAGCCTTATGCGCCGCCTGCTCACGGAGTATGCCGGCGCCACTGACATCAGAATAAGCTCCTACCGGCCATGAAAATACTGAAAGCCTACAACGAGCGCCACATAGCCGAGGCGGCCGAAACGCTGCGCGACGGCGGCGTGGTGGTGTTCCCCACCGACACGATCTACGCCCTCGGCGTCGACGCCCGCAACCACCGCGCCATCGAGCGCCTCTGCCGCATCAAGGGCATAGACCCTGCCGAGCAGCAGCTCTCGCTGCTGTGCGCCGACCTGAGCCAGGCGGCCGAATACGTGCGCATCGACAACTGCGCCTTCCGCACCCTGCGCCACTATCTGCCCGGCCCGTTCACCTTCGTGCTGCCCGCCGCCCTGCGGCTGCCGAAATCGTTCAAGAACCGTCGCACCATAGGCCTGCGTGTGCCCGACTGCGATGCCGCGCGCGCCCTGGCCGAGGCATTGGGCGGCCCTCTGCTGTGCGGCTCGGCCGTGGTCGACGACCCCGACGAGCTGGCCGAGCCCGAGAGCATAGCCATGCACTACGCCTCGCAGGCCGACGTGCTGCTGGACGGCGGCACGGGCGGCACTGTGGGCTCCACCATCGTAGACCTTTCGGACAGCTCCTCTCCCGAGGTGCTGCGCGAGGGTATAAGAGAATTTGAGGGATGAGGATAGAGCGCTACACACCGGCCATGCGGCAGACCTGGGACGAGTTTGTGCGCGCCTCGCGCAACGGCACTTTCCTGCATGAACGCGCCTACATGGACTACCATGCCGACCGCTTCGCCGACCATTCGCTTGTGGCCCTTGACGACGACGGCGCGCCGCTGGCCCTGCTGCCGGCCAACGAGGAGGACGACACGCTCGTGAGCCACCGCGGCCTCACATACGGCGGCTGGATAACGCCTCCGCGCCACTTCACGGCCTCCACCATGCTGCAACTTTTTGAGGAGAGCCTCGCCGCACTGCGTACGGAGGGCTTCCGGCGGCTCGTTTACCGCCCCGTGCCGCACATCTACCACCGCTATCCGGCCGAGGACGACCTTTACGCGCTGTGGCGCTTCGGAGCCGTGCAGGACCGCGTGATGCCGTCCTCTACCGTGGACCTGCGTCTGCCGCGCCTCCTGGACCATGGCACGAAGAACGCCATCAACCGTGCGCGGCGCAGCGGCGCCGTGTTCGGCGAGTCGGAGGATTATGCCGGCTTCTGGGCGCTTCTGGAGGACGTGCTTCGCGAGCACCACGACGCCACGCCGGTGCATACCCTCGACGAAATGCTGCTGCTGCGCAGCCGTTTCCCGGACAACATACGCCTGTACACGGCCACGCTCGGGGGCGCCCTGCTGGCCGGCGTGCTCACCTACCGCTGCGGCCCCGTGGTGCACGCGCAGTACACCGCCGCCGGCGACGAAGGCCGGCGCCTGCGCATGCTTCCGGCGCTCTATGCGGCCATCGCCGATGCTTACAGCGACTCGTGCTCATGGCTCGACATCGGCACGTCGTGCGAGGATGCCGGACGCATCCTAAACGCGGGTCTCGACTCCCAGAAGGCCGGACTCGGCGGCCGCTGCACGGTATATGCTTCCTATACGGTTAGTTTATAGTTGAGTGGGGATAGGTAAGAGGGGGAAGTTACTTCAGATAACGAGATACAGAGAGACATAAGGTCAGAAGAAACAGAAGTTTTTTATTGTAGCGGGCCTGAGGGCGTTATCGATACATAAAATACAGAAAACAACAAAAATAACAGAATTTATTGCTGTCAGATAAAACGGGAGCAACCCGCGCTCGTCGCGGGTTGAATGTGGTTAGCTGCGAGTTAAGGAGCGACCACAGGGAGCGACATACTCGCGGAAGAGGCGTGACAAACGCATCAACCTGCCGGATGGCGGGTTGCACAGCGTCCGGGTTTATTATCGGATTTTCAGAAGGGGCGCGGCCGCAAGTCGTGCAACCCGCCATGCGGCAGGTTGATGCCCTTTACTGAGCTTACCGCGGATACGGCGCGTTGCGCCTAAATCCGCGGCTAACCGGATTTTACC
>PPYF01195562.1_pt1 | contig 35135 bp, 28 predicted proteins | sample 1559871 | NCBI WGS metagenome assembly PPYF01 (sample SAMN08240021, study PRJNA423297) | Human gut metagenome, whole genome shotgun sequencing project.
TTTGCCGTTACTATGCAAGTAATTCCAACAAACGCATTAATTATACTATTTATGAAGACTATAGAACTTCCCATCAAAAGAGGAGACCGTGTGTGGGTGAAGGTTTATAATGAACGAAATGGCTCATTCACTTCGCGTATGGCGGAGGTTATATCTATATTGCAAATGTATGTTTCCGGGGTAGACGTACCGTATGTAGCATTGCGTTATCTGGACGATCGCAGCTATGGATGTATTCCTTATGAACAAGTCACCGAAGTATGCGACGAATCTTTTTCTGAATAACAGACCATTTGATAGAATCTGAATAATAGTACTGTAGTTTTGTTGATACTAATAGCCCTGCTTTCTTCATCCGCCAGTATCGTCTGACAAAGAAAAAAAGCAGGGTTTTCTTTTATAACCAACTCGAAAACCTTCTGACATACCAGTTCTTTACCAATTGAGTCAGTACGCAATAGGAGAGCAGAATACCCACCAGCCACGGGAAGTAACTCAATGGAAGCGCCTGTAAACCAATGGATGCCCCGAAAGATGTGAACGGTATCACAATTCCTATAACCATCACCAAAGTAGTCATACCGATTACGGGCCAAGTGGCACGGCTCTGTATGAACGGAATTTTCCGTGTACGTATCATGTGTACAATCAGAGTTTGCGAAAGCAGCCCCTCAATAAACCATCCCGATTGGAACAAGGACTGATGTTCCGGACTATTACAGCCAAACACATGCCACATCACCAGATACGTGACAATGTCAAATATGGAACTGATGGGCCCGATATAAATCATAAAACGTTTCAGGTCTGATGCATCCCATCTGCGTGGCTTTCTCAGAAACTCCGGGTCCATGCGGTCGAACGGAATTGTAGTTTGCGAGATATCGTATAGCAGATTCTGAATGAGCAGATGAATCGGCATCATCGGCAAGAACGGCAGAAATGCACTGGCAAACATGACACTGAACATATTACCAAAGTTTGAACTTGCCGTCATCTTGATGTACTTATTGATATTCCCGAAAGTCTTCCGGCCTTCCAGTACTCCGTCTTCCAGTACCATCAGGTCTTTTTCCAGCAGGATAATATCGGCGCTTTCCTTGGCGATGTCCACGGCAGAATCTACCGAAATGCCAATATCCGATTGCCGTAAGGCGGCAGCATCATTGATGCCGTCTCCCAGAAATCCTACGGTATTCTCCTGTTCCTGTAAGATGGAAATAATCTGTGTTTTTTGTAGAGGCGTCAATTTGGAAAAACAGGTGGTGGTCTTTACACGCTCTTTCAAAGTAGCCTCATCCATATTCTCAATATCCGGTCCGGTCAGTGAATAACTTGTGTCGATACCTACTTGCCGACCTATGGCTTTCACTACAATATCATTATCCCCCGATAAGATTTTAACTTCCACACCATACTCATGCAGTTGCTTAATAGCTTCTGCCGCAGATGGTTTCGGGGGATCAAGAAAAGCCAGGAAGCCAATCAGAACCATTTCCTTTTCATCACTCACGGAGAAATTACCCACCTTCTCTATATAGCTTTTCTGAGCAACGGCCAGCACTCTCATTCCTTTCCGGTTCATTTCTTCGCTGATCTTTTGGGCTTTAACCTTCAGTTCATCCGTCAGAGATTGCACTTCTCCATTGAATTCAGTGTGCGAACAGATACTGAGCATCTCTTCCACGGCGCCTTTGGTGATGATCTGGCGTTTCCCTTGTTTGTCTTCTATCACTACGGACATTCTCCGGCGGATGAAATCGAACGGTATTTCGTCCACTTTGGTGTAGGCATCCTTCAGATGTTCCAGCTTCAGTTCCTTTACGTGCGAGAGGATGGCTTTATCCATCAGATTCTTTAATCCGGTCTGGAAATAGCTGTTGAAGTAGGCGTGACGCAATATCCGTTTGCTTTCGTCATTGCTGCCATCGGCATTGATGTACTTTTCCAGAACAATCTTGTCGCACGTCAGCGTACCCGTTTTGTCGGTGCAAAGAATATTCATCGCACCGAAGTTCTGGATGGCATTCAGGTTCTTGACAATCGTTTTCTTCTTCGACATGGACAGAGCACCTTTAGAGAGGTTGGCGGTTACAATCATCGGAAGCATCTCGGGCGTGAGTCCCACGGCTACCGAAATGGCGAAGATGAAAGCCTCGAACCAATCCCCCTTCGTAAACCCGTTGATGAAGAAGACGAACGGAACCATGACCAGCATAAAACGGATGAGCAGCAGGCTTACTTTACTGATTCCCCTGTCGAAAGCAGTAGTGGCGCGGTGTCCCGTGAGGTTGCGGGCGATAGTACCGAGGAAGGTCCTGTTGCCGGTTTCAAACACAATACCTTTGGCTGCGCCACTGATAACGGTGGAACCCATGTAGCAGATGTTATCCAGTTCCACGATGCTGCCTTTCCGGTATTGCTTTTCCTTTACTTCCGGAAACTTCTCTATCGGTTCCGACTCCCCGGTCAGGGAAGCCTGGCTGATGAACAAGTCCTTGGATTCGATGATGCGCAGGTCTGCCGGAATCATGTCTCCGGCTGCCAGGAAGACGATATCTCCCGGAACCAGTTCCGTAATATCCAGTTCTTCCTCACCACTTCCGGCACGCTTCACGAGACAAGTATTCTTTACCATTTTCATTAGCGAGTCTGTGGCTTCATTGGCTTTCCATTCCTGCCAGAAGCGCAGGATGGCACTACACACCACCATGACGGCGATGATGACGACTCCCATCCATTCCTGTTCTCCCGGTTCTGCCATGAGTACGTCGATGACGAGTGATATGACTGCCAATCCGGTCAGCACTCCTATGAACGGATTGATGAAAGTTTTGATGAATACGATGAACGGATTCTTCTTTTGTTCGTGAACCACTTCGTTCTTTCCATACGTAAGCTGGCGGTCTTCAACTTCTGCTCTTGTCAACCCGAGCCTTGTCGTTTGCAGGTATGAGTAAACGGATTTTGCCGGTTGTGTGGCAGTCAGGAATACTTTCTCGGAGTTGAGCGCATACTGAGGCTGCTGTAACTTTTTCTTCCACTTCATAATCTCTTTCCTTTTTTTTGAAGTTACTAATTGCGTTTCTATTTCACGTCGCAAAAGTAAGAATGGCTTCGTGGAAAAGCCGTTAGAGATTTATTAGAGTGGTATTAGAAAACCATTAGAGAAATCAGATATGCGGGAGTTTAACGACGTAAGTGGTTCCTTCACCCGGATGCGAGAAGACGGATATTTCCCCTTTGTGCAGGCTCAGTATCTTTTGTGCCAAAGTCATGCCAATGCCGTAGCCGGATGCCACATCTTTGTTTTCGCCACGGTAGAAGAGTTGGAACAAGTGCTCTTTGTCCTTGTCCGACATGCCCACACCGTCGTCCGAAAGGCGGATGATGGACCATTCTTCCCAGAAAGAAATCTGGATAAAAGAAGTTTGGTTCCGGGAGTACTTGCAATTGTTTTCGATGAGGTTTACGAACGCTGTTGTAAGCAGGTAACTATTACCGATTACTGTGAGCACCTTGTCATCTTCAGCTTCCTGCTCGAATACGAGTTCCACATGGAAATCGGGGTACGCCCTCAAGACAAGTTCCCTTGCATCGAGCAACAGTTCGTCCAGACGGATTTCTTCTCTTTTGATCTGTTCCGGTTCATAATCCGCTTTGGCAAGGTTCAGTAATCCGTCGATGAGTTTAATCACTCTTTGCGAATCCTGCAACGCGTTGTGGATGGCGTTTTGGTATTGTTCGGGACTTCGTTCTTTCTGCACGGCAAGATCAAGTTCGGCAGAAAGTGCAGCCATAGGGGTACGCAGTTCGTGCGACACGTTGCTGACAAACATCTTCTGCGAATTGAATGACTTTTCCAGTCTGTCGAGCAAGGCATTGAAGGTAAGGCTCAGTTCGCCTAATTCGTCTTTCTCATTCTTGACGGGCAGGCGTTTGTTGATTCGTGAGGCGGTTATGTTCTCCGCTTCTTTTACAATGCTTCTGATGGGGGCCAATGCGCTCCGGGCAAGGAGGTAGCCTACAATAATCAGCGCGGTCAGTCCGCTGAATAGTAATAGGGCGAGTGTTTCTTTCAGGATTTCCCGTTTGGCATATCCGTAGCCGTCATAAGCGGCGGCGGTAACGATGTAATCCTTACCTTCGAAAGTATAGATGATGCCTACGCCCTGGTAATCTTCGATGTAGAAGTCTATTTCTTTTTTCTGGAGGATGCGCTCTATCATTTCCGGAGTTTCCTTTATGATGTCGTTTTGCAAGGCATCGTGGTATAACATCCGGAAGTCGGTGTCGTAGACGGCTACTTCTACTTCGTCGATAAACTTTTTATTGTTCAGGTAAATGGATTGCATGGTTTCGGCGTCCACCTGGTTATTCAGAAACAGATGTGCCTTGGTGATGGCTTCGCTTTTCAGATTCCGGAAAAAGGCATTGCTGCGCGAGTGCTCACTGACGTAGTAGATGGCGGTGATAAATACCAGGAACACGGCAGCTGTGATACAAGTGTACCGCAGGGTTAAGGCTGTTCTGATCTTCATAGTTTATCCGTCAGTATGAAGCCCATACCGGCTTTGGTATGGATCAGTTTGGTGTCGAAGTCCTTGTCTATCTTTTTGCGGAGATAGTTGATGTATACATCGATAAAGTTGGTCCCGGTATCGAAATGGGTTTTCCAAACCTTTTCGGCTATCTCTATGCGGCTGAGAACTCGCTCTGCATTCTCGGCCATGTAGAGCAACAGGTTGTATTCTTTGGGTGAAAGTTTGATGGGAGTGCCGTTTCGGGTTACATTTTTTCCTTGTAGGTCAATGTACAGGTCGGAATATCTGATCTCCCGGGGTTGCGGTGCGGTTGCTTCATTATTACGTTTCAGCAGTACCCTGATTCTTGCATAGAGTTCGCGGAAATCGAAGGGTTTCACCATGTAGTCATCGGCTCCTGCATCGAATCCATCCAGTTTATCATCTGTAGAGCCTAAGGCTGTCAGCATCAGGATAGGGATGCCTGGGTTTGTCTTACGGATTTCTTTACATAGCTCAAAACCATCCATCTTGGGTAGGATAATATCAGAAATCACCAGGTCGAACGTATGGGCACGGAAGAGACGCAGTCCCATGGCACCATCGTAAGCTACCATGGTTTGATAACCATTCTCTTCCAGTCCATTCTTGAGCAGGCTGGCTACTCTTGGTTCGTCTTCAATAATCAATATCGTATGCATGGTCCGTATTTTTATAGATTCCAGTTGTTTTTGTTTGAGACCATACAAATATAGAGATTATTTGTGAGTTTCTCTTTTCTTACTCTTTTAATAAAGGCAACTGGTTCAGCATATTCCTGATTTTAATAGCGATACGTGGCATTGGTTCGGCTACGGTCAGCCCTACCAGGTCATATTCGGAGGCAATGTCGTTAATCACGCGGACTACTTCCTCGGTCTTCATACCGTCCGGTTCTACACCGACGCCTGCTATCATGTCGGCAGGATCTATCACGTCCAAGTCAAAGTGGACGACAACCTTGGAAGCTCCGGTACTTTTCAGCCATTCCATAATGGCGGAACTGTTGTCCGCTGTTTCTTTCGGTGCCAGACCTTTTATGCCCAATTCCTTTTGCCGTTCCTGCATGCCTTTGTCCCATGAACGCAGTCCTACGATTAATGTTTTGGAAGCGTCAAACTTACCGGGCAGTAGGTTCATAATCTCTTCGTCACCCATTCCCAAGCAAGCGGTGAGGGCCATGGCATGATACCCTTTGTAATCATCATAAGGCAGGTTGATGTCCGGATGAGCATCTATCCAGACTATGGCTACATCGTTCGGGTATCGGGCAGCCAGATAAGTGAACGGAACAACGCTGACCGAACATTCTCCCCCTAGGGTAATAATCCGGTCCGGCTTGTTTTCATTAAGTATATCGAGCGCAGCCTTGCTTTGTTTGACAATCACGTTACGGGAGCTGATACCTTTTTCCGTTGCTCTGTCGTTTATATCGAGAGATACCGGAACTTCCACGGTTTTCTGATTGCTGTCCGGAGCCAGCAGATTCAGTAACTGGGCACCTAAATAATAACCTCTGGAAGAGTCTTCTGCCGGAATATCCGGCATCCAATGATCTACAATTCCGCCTTGCCATTGCGGATAAATCAGGCGGAGAGGGGTGGTTTCTTTCTTCATATCTTTACTTTTTACGAGTGTTTTTTTTAGTCGAATGGCACCTTCCAGTTTTCATCCTGATAGGCGGCGAAACACATGGCTATCTGTTCTTTATTGTTCTTTTCTTCGGCCAATGCAGGTATCTTGTCCAAAGAAAAATATCTACTTTCGGTAGTTTCTATATTACTCTGAAAACTTCCGCCTGTTACTTCGCAAAGAACAAAGGCTTTGCAGACATTGTATGCATAAGGAGGCACGTTGTGCAGGTTTCTATCCTGCAAAGCAATCAGGCGTACGGCTTTTACGTCCAGTCCGGCTTCTTCTTTGACTTCTTTCTCCGTATTGGTTTTGATGCTTTGGTTGACGTCTACCCAGCCACCGGGCATAGACCATACACCGGCTTTTTCCTTTACCAGGAGTATTTTCCCGTCATTAAAGATGGCGGCACGGGTATCCAGTTTAGGTGTTTGGAAACCGGTTTCATTGCAGAATAATTCTTTTACTTTCTCTATCGGCAGATCGCTTTGATGGCTCATGATCTCTGCCGATATTTCCCGGATACGTTCAAAACGCTCGATGTCGAAGGGATCTCGGGAGTAGGTCAGTCCTGCCTGAGCTATGAATTGTAATTCCTTGGCCCATTCGAGCCAGCGGGGATCAGTGTTCTTGTTCATTGGATATCTGAGTTTAAAGTATCATATACAATTTTGGATATACTGGCGATGATAGCTGCATTATCTGTATCAGTTTCCTGCGACTCCATGACGAAGACAGCTATATAATATTTCTGTCCGTTGGGCAGGATAACAAAGCCTGCATCGTTATCAGCAATCTTTATCCCTTCCGGAGTCCGGTCGGAAGAGCCTGTCTTATGGCCTACGATTACGTCGGCAGGTAACTGGCCTTTCAGCTTATCTTTGCCGGTAGAAGTTTCCTGCATGATTGCTTGAAGGAAGTCTTTGTATTGAGTTCCAAATAGGGGGTGCTTGTCGGCTATATTCAGTAATCTGACTACTTCTTCCGGAGTACTCCAGTTCAGATAGGCATCTCCGGAGGTATGCATGAGGTCTTCTGTTGCCGCAAGATTACAATCTTTTATTCCTAACGATTTCACATACTCGTTTACTTGATCTATACCACCGGCATATTCTATAAGGATATCACATGCGTTGTTATCACTCTGTGAGATACTGTACTTTAGTAATTCTCCGAGAGAAATTGTAATATCCTGATCGGGGAATTTATCTCTTAACGGACTGTATGTATTGGACTTCAGTTGTGAAGATTTCACTTCAATAAGACTATCTAAAGCAATATGTCCTTTATCCATCTTATCCAGAACAGCCAGTCCCACATGAAACTTGAAGACGCTTAACAGGGGGAAATGGATTTGATTATTATAAACAGCTACAGTCTCATCATTGGCGAGTACGGCAACGCCTACCGTAGCTTTTTTATCTTTCAGAAGGGAATCTATTTGTTGTTCTATCTTCTGTTTCGGGGTGCGGTTGGTGGTATTGCATGCACTGAACAAGATTGCCAGCGCCATACAGCTTAAAAAGAATTTTGCTTTCATAAATGTACTTTAGTGAGTTAATATTAATTCCGGCCTTACTTCTCTTATCATAACAAGTGCAATTCTTTAGCAATCCGGCAAGCTTCAATAGAATTGTTTACCTGAAGTTTCTCCAAGATATTTTGCCGGTGCCGGTTCACGGTGTTTATACTAATGGATAATGTCTGGGCAATGTCCTTACTCATTTTTCCCTTATTTATCAATTGCAGGATTTCTTTTTCCCGGTCTGACAACAGGTCGTTGCAATTCTGCTTTTCCAGTTCGAGGGTTTGCCCGTCTGCCGAGTTAAGAATGGTGCAACTTAACGACGTATCCATTGAAAAGTTGTAAAGGCATAAGGATAACCATACACTTCCGTTTGAGTGGCTCGCTATATAAAACATCCTGTGCAAGATGTGTACATACCTGCCCGAATGATCGCGCATGCGCATATTGTGTATAAGGTAGTAGTCCGGGCGTTTCTTTTCCGGGACACTTTTCAGGAAGTGGAAGAAGCGGAGCTCCTGCAAATGCTTTTCCTGTAAGTCGTCCGGATGAATGCGGCTGAATATTTCTTCTTCCCATATCGACTGAATGGTCTTGGCGGTATTTCGTTCTGCCAGTCCCAGTTTCTCGGCTACTCCGCCGTAATAAATATAACTAATATTGGCTTTCATATCACTTAACACTGCTATGGCATTTTCAGTCTGTGCATATATGGAAGCTATATGTTTGCACTCATTCAGGCGTTCCGTCTGTTTCTGTTCCTCGGTGAACGCTTGTTTCAGTAGCTCTTTCTTCAGTTTATTTACGATGTCCATACGATATGGAGATGGAAAAATGGTTATTAATCAGTATTGCCGACTTATCTGTAAGCCTTTACCTTTGCAAAGGTAATGAAAACTAATGGTTATTTATTTTAAGTGCAATAAATTATGGAGAGTGAAAAAGCAAAAGCGAAAGCCGGGAAATTGTATGATGCCAATAATGATATAGAGCTTGTGTCGGAGAGGGAAGCTTGCAAAGAAGTATGCTATGAACTGAATAGCTTGCGCCCTTCACAAAAGAAGGAGCGGGAGAGCATTATCCGCCGACTGTTCGGTAAGACCGGAAAATCGTTCTTGATAGAACAACCATTTTATTGTGATTACGGATATAATATCGAAATAGGGGAGAACTTCTATTCGAATGTGAATTGCGTCATTCTGGATGGAGCTAAAGTTACATTTGGTGATAATGTTTTTGTAGCTCCGAACTGTGGTTTCTATACTGCCGGACATGCCTTGGATGCGGAACAGAGAATCCAGGGGCTTGAATATGCCTATCCTATCACTATCGGAAATAATGTGTGGATTGGTGCCCAGGTCTGCGTGTTGCCGGGAGTGACGATTGGTGACAATACGATTATTGGTGCCGGAAGTGTGGTTACAAAAAGTATTCCTGCCAATGTGCTGGCCGTCGGTAATCCTTGCCGGGTGCTACGTACGATCACCGAAGCGGACAGGGCTAAATATATGTCAGAATAATAATTAATTAAAATAACACGAGAAATGAAAAAGTTACTTTTTAGTCTGTTGATGATGATTGGGGTACAAGCCTCTTTTGCTCAGACATTGGAAAAAATGCAGTGGTTCAACGAACCTGAACAGTGGGAAATAAAGGATAAAAGTCTTTCGATGTTTGTCACTCCGCAGAGTGATTATTGGCGTATCTCTCATTATGGCTTTACTGTGGATGACGCCCCTTTCTATTATGCAACGTATGGCGGTGAATTTGAAGTTAAAGTGAAAGTGACTGGCGATTATAAGGCACGCTTTGACCAAGCGGGACTGATGTTGCGCATCGATCATGAAAACTACATCAAAGCAGGCATTGAGTTTGTAGACGGAAAATTCAATCTGAGTACAGTGGTGACTCACAAGACCAGTGACTGGAGTGTAATCACGTTGGATAAACCTGTTCCTTATATTTGGATTAAAGCTGTCCGCAGGCTGGATGCCGTTGAAATCTTCTATTCGTTCGATGACAAGACTTATACGATGATGCGGAATGCATGGTTGCAGGATAATATTCCGGTGAAGGTCGGATTCATGGCTGCCTGTCCCGATGGAGGCGGGTTTAATGTTAAATTTGAGAACTTCAAGGTAAAGCACCTGCCTGATATGCGCAGGTTGGAATGGCTGAAAAAGAATGCAGAATAAATAGGGTTAGTTCAATTAAGTTTGGTAAAAAGACAAATGCCGGTAAAAAGAAGAGTGATTCTTTATTTGCCGGCATTTATTCTGTTTTGAAATTTAAAGAAATTCTTTTCTGAAATAGCCTTGTTTAATATCCTATGGTGAAGCGCTCCTTGTGGTGGTGCTTCTGTTCCAATTCGTCTACCATTGCCACGGCATAGTCTTCAACGGAGATATTGCTGTCTCCATTTACATCTACCACTAAGTCGTCTTTTCCGATACGGAACTTTCCGGTACGTTCTCCCGGTGTCATGTTGGCGGCAGGGGAGAGGAATATCCAGTCAATATCGTTTTCTTTACGAAGTGTATTCAGATAGAATTCTCCGAGGGATTTGATTCCGGGCAACAGTTTGGCTGGAACATCGTCAGCATCCATCACCATCTTTCCGGGAGCATAGAACAGGGTTCCGGCACCGCCCACGATAAGTAGACGCTCAACACCGGCCTTCTTCACACTATCTACTATCAGCGGATAGTTTTTCAGCGTTTCTTCGTATATATTGGGATTCTTCCAGCCGGGGTTATAAGCGCTGATGACGGCGTCTTTACCTTTACTGGCCTCAATCAGAACATCGGTATCGGTCACATCTGCCTGAACGACTTTCAGGTTCGGATTGCTGGCGGTCACTTTGGCCGGGTCGCGTACAATGGCAGTTACTTTATGGCCTCTGTTCAGCAATTCATTCAGGATGGCGGTTCCTACAAAACCGCTGGCTCCTATGAGTACTACATTTTTCATATTGGTTCGTTGTTTATATTTATATATTAAACTATTTATCTTCAATAAAAGTTTGACAGTGATTGCTCTTTTTGAGAATGTTTAATAACTTATCCTCTTTTCAATCCGTTTAATCTCCGGGATACAAGAAATTATTCTTGAAAGTGCTAAAAAATAATCTTACAACAGTTGTGCTTCTTTCTTACAATAGATGTTGTAAAAAAGAAGCACAACTGTTGTAAGAAATAATAATATTTGTTGTAAGAATAATAATGTGTATAAACAGAGTTAGTTTCTTGCGAATAGGATTTTAGTTCTATGCAATTACAGAAATAATTTATAATAAGTTGTCAATGGCCCCTTTGCAACCCAGTTGCATTTCCTATTCCTTACCTTTGTACCAACTAAAAAAATAAAAAGATTATGGAAAGTAAATGTCAGTGTTGTTGTTCACATACTCATTCGCAGAGCAAAGAAAAAGAGAAATCTATCATTAAGAAGTGGTGGGCTCCGGTGTTGTCTGGTGTCTTCCTTCTGTTGGGTATTATCTTCCAGCATCAGGAATGGACGTGGTTCGTTAATCCGGTTATCGAGTTCCTTTGGTTTCTTATAGGCTTCCTGCCTGTCGGACTGCCCGTGATGCGCGAAGCTTGGGAGAGTATTTTGCAAAAAGACTGGTTCAATGAATTTTCGCTGATGGCATTGGCTTCCCTTGGAGCTTTCTATATCGGAGAATATCCAGAAGCACTGGCAGTAATGCTACTCTATTCCATCGGAGAGATGTTGCAGGATAAGGCTGTGAACCAGGCATCTCGTAATATCAAGGATTTGCTGGATGTACGTCCCGAACAGGTAGATGTGTACCGAAAGGGAGTACTAAGTACTGTTTCCCCCCGTGAGGTAAATGTAGGAGAAGTGATCGAAGTGAAGCCCGGTGAACGGGTTCCCTTGGATGGTAGCTTGCAAAATCCTTATGCCGTCTTCGATACTTCGGCACTGACGGGGGAGAGTATGCCGCGCAATGTCTCCGAAGGAGGCGAGGTGCTTGCCGGTATGATTGTCAGCGGACAGGCAGTGCGCATACAAGTGACGAAACCTTATGATCATAGCACTCTGGCACGTATTCTTACTTTAGTTCAGGATGCGGCGGAACGGAAAGCACCGGCGGAACTTTTTATCCGGAAGTTTGCCCGTATCTATACACCGATTGTAGTCCTGTTGGCTTTTCTTATCGTTGCTCTTCCTGAACTTGTTGCGGCTGTGCATCCGGGATTCGACTATGTGTTCAATGACTGGCTCTATCGGGGACTGGTATTTCTGGTGATATCCTGTCCTTGTGCATTGGTTATCAGTATCCCATTGGGCTATTTTGGCGGAATAGGAGCGGCTTCGCGTACAGGTATCCTGTTTAAAGGAAGTAATTATCTGGATGCCATAACCCGTATCAATGCAGTTGTATTCGATAAAACAGGTACGTTGACTACCGGTAGTTTCCGTGTGACGTCCATACAGGCTACAGATATCCCCGAAGATGAATTACTGAGTTTAGTGGCATCTGTAGAAAAGAAAAGTACCCATCCTGTGGCACAAGCCATTGTTCACTATGCTTCCGGACGTGGTGTGAAACCTGCGATTGTGACTTCTCTGAATGAATTGGCCGGATACGGTCTGGAAGCTGATGTGGAACACCATCAGGTACTTGTCGGTAATATCCGTTTATTGACTGACCGTCAGATAGCTGTACCCGAAGAACTTGCGGATTGTGTAGCTACGGTAGTGGTCTGTGCCGTGGATGGGAAGTATGCCGGACAACTGCTACTTTCAGACACTCTGAAAGAGGATGCGGTAGATGCTATTAAAAAATTAAAGGCTTTAAAAATAGATAATATTCAAATGCTATCCGGGGATAAACAAGAGATTGTTAATATCTTTGCAAAGGAATTGGGAATTGACAAAGCCTACGGTGACTTATTGCCGGAAGATAAGGCCGTTCATTTGGAACAACTCAATTCTGTTCCGGGTATGTCTGTCGCATTTGTCGGAGATGGCATGAACGATGCTCCTGTATTGGCTCTCAGTGATGTAGGTATTGCCATGGGAGGGTTAGGTTCGGACGCTGCCATCGAAAGCGCGGATGTCGTTATTCAGACTGATCAGCCATCCAAAGTTGCAACCGCTATCTCTATAGGGCGGGCAACACGACGGATAGTGATGCAAAATATAGTAGGTGCTATTACGGTGAAGGTGTTGGTGTTGCTGGCGGGTGCCTGCGGATTTGCCACCCTTTGGGCGGCAGTGTTTGCTGACGTTGGCGTAGCTTTGTTGGTGGTGCTGAATTCAGTCCGTATATTGAGAAAGAAGTTTTAAAAAATATGGAAGAAATATATTTGCATAAATTGTCCCTGCGGGATATAAAGCCTACGGCCATGCGGCTACTGATTCTCCGTACTATGATGGAGATGAAGCGGGCCGTGTCCGTGACTGACCTGGAGGATAAACTCGACACGGTTGATAAATCTACTATCTTCCGGACATTAACCCTGTTTCTTTCCCATCACCTGATACATGGAGTGGACGATGGAAGCGGTTCGCTGAAATATGCGGTTTGCGAAGATTGCTGTATGTGCACGGTGGAAGACCAGCATATGCATTTCTATTGTGAGCAGTGCCACAAGACGTACTGCATTCGAAGTGTGCATGCTCCAACGGTCAACCTTCCGGAAGGGTTTATGCAGACCGGTATAAATTACGTTATCAAGGGCATTTGCGCAGACTGTGCAGTCCATCAGAAAATAGACACAGAAGAATAAGAAAGATATTATGAGACATTTCTACTACTTGTGCTTCCTTTTATTGGGATTCCTATCTCTGCCTGTCCGGGCAGGGGAGGACAACCGTGGGCCGGAACAATATACCAGGGAGTATATTATGAAGGATTATATGAAAGATCCTGTTAGGACCTTGCAATTATTGGATAAAGCTGAAGTAAACAGTGCAATGCCTCTAAATATTGTTGATGAGCTGCGCAGTGCGGTTTATCGCAATATGTACAGGAATAAATCCGCTCTTTATTATGCTCGCAGGGCTTATGTCAGCGATTCCCTGTCACATGATAATCCTTCACATTTGTTGAGGATGACGGTATCCATGGCTGAATTATTTTCTCTGCTAAGTGAATATAAGGAAAGCATGCGCTATGCCGTTCAGGGGGTGGAGCTGGCGCGCGAACTTAAAGATATACAGTCCGAATGTAGGTTATTGTTTTGTATGGGAGAGAACAAAAGAAGGCTTTCTTTCAAAGAAGAGGGGTATCTGTTCTTTGATCAGGCCATTGACTTGCTCGATAATTCTAAAAATGAAGACTATGAAACGATGCTTTCCTATTTCTATGGAGTGAAGATGGGCTATCTGATTGCTGACAAGCGATCGAACGAGGCTTTGGAAATAGGTCTGCAACGCGAAAAGTTACTTGACAGGATGAGTGAACAATCGAAAATCCGTACGGACTTATTGGATCTGCAATTTGCGTATGTATACTCCAAATTGGCTTATCTTTTCCATTTGACGGGAGACCAGAAGCGTGCAGTTGTCTATTATAAGAACTATCAGTCGACAAATGCTGCTTCCACTCCTGATGGTAAATTTGATGCTACTCCTTATTTATTGCTTTTGGGAAAATATCAGGCCGTATTGGATAATTGTCGTGATTTTAAGGAAGTAATGCGTCAGCAGGATACATTGAATAGCCAGTATCTCAGTATCCTGAATTTGGAAATACAAGCCAATGTTAAATTAGAGAACTATAAAACGGTTATAAATCTTCAAAGGGATATCACTGCAATAAAAGATAGCATTTACCAGCGGGAAAAGCAGAATGCCGCACTGGAACTGGATGCACTTTATGAGCTAAACGAGAAAGAAGCCCGCATCTCGGAACAGGCGTTTCAGCTGAAGATACGAACCATTACGCTGATATGTATTCTGAGTGGCGCATTACTGGCTTTATTCTTTTTGTGGAGACTATGGCATCAAAATTGTGTAATCAGAAACAAAAATAAAGCGCTGGTAAAACGCATTAACGAGCAATTTTCCATGCAGGAAGAAATGGACCGTTCGCAACTGGGTGTAGAGAAAGATCTCTCTTTTCCAGAGAAAGTGGAAGACGAATCCGGTGATAACGAGGAGCAGGATAAGCAGATGAATAAGATGATTTTCGAAAAACTGGATTATATTATAAAACGGGATAAAATGTATCTTTCTCCCGACTTATCGAGAGAAGAGCTGACTAGAATTGTCCGCATGAATAATACTCGTTTTGCCAAGATGATAAAGGAGAATACGGACACTAACCTGAACGGATATATCAATAACCTGCGCCTGAATTATGCGATACATTTAATGAAGGAACAACCCGATTACACTTTGCGTGCAATTGCTGAATCATCAGGCATCAACAGCATGCCTACATTCCATCAGTTGTTTAAGGGAAGAACGGGAATGACTCCTTCGGAATTTAAGAATGCTCAAAAGGATATGGATGCCTAATGTGTTGTTTGTTAGATATATAATACTTTTCTTAATAACTTTTGGTACTATTTTTAATAACCAATTAAAATATATTTCAAGGTTTATCTGAGAATTGATTTCCTTTGTGGTTCAATTATAAGGATAACCTGAATTATGATGTATGTTTTATATTTAATAACTCTGTTTGCCTTCATTGCTTCACTGATAGCGGCAGTCTATTATTTCCGAAAATATAATAAGCTTCGCAATCGTCTTCCAGGGATATCTATTGATGGTAAACAGGAATTGATGAAGCCCTATAGTCTCTTGATGCATGAATTGGGGGAAAAGCAACAGCAATTGAAACAGCAGAATCTTCAGCACCGTTTGCTGGTGAAAGCCATTAAACTGAAACTGTGGAAATGGGATTTGAAACGTAAAGAGATTATCTGGGATGGAGATTTGGAGAGAGATGAGCAGGGAGTTACAGTAGTGAATGCAGATGAGCACCTGTCGCATGTATTGCCGGAATACAGAAAAAGAATCTATGAAGCGATAGATGGATTGGAGAAAGGTTGTTCCAAGCTTATCGATGAAGAGTTTTTATACCAGAATGCGGACAATACTTTATCTTGGAGAAATATCTATGGCGCCGTATATGAGTATGATGAGGACGGAAAACCTGCTATTCTGATTGGAGGTACCCAGATTATTGACGAGAGGAAAAAGCTGGAAAGCGATTTGCGGAAAGCGAAAGACAAAGCAGAGGAAGCCAATCGACTGAAGACGGCTTTCCTGGCAAATATGAGTCACGAAATCCGTACTCCTTTGAATGCTATTGTTGGTTTCTCCAGCATATTGGCGGATACTGAGGATATAGCGGAAAAGAAAGAATTTTGTAATTTGATCAATCACAACAATGCGCTTCTACTGAAAATAGTGGATGATATTCTTGATATTTCGAAGATAGAGGCGGGGTATATAGATCTGCATCCCACGTGGTTCTGTCTGTCCGACTTGATTATGGAAAGTGCTACCGAGTACAGGATGAAAGCAGCCGGAAGACTGGGTATCCGTATTCATAAACCGAGACAGGGCTATATGGCTGAACTGGATACAAAGCGTGTGAAACAGATATTGAATAACTTCTTGTCCAATGCTTTGAAGCATACTCAGGAAGGGTATATTGATATTACTTATGGCGTTACAGAACAAGGTATTGAGATAAAGGTAACGGATACCGGATGTGGTATTCCGCAGGATAAATTGCCTGTTATTTTTGAACGTTTTGAAAAAGTGGACTCTTTTAAACAAGGAGTTGGGTTAGGGTTGCCTATATGTAAGTCCATTGCGGAATGTATGGGTGGATCTATTGGGTTGACTTCGGAAGCAGGTGTAGGCACAACTGTTTGGGTTACATTACCTTGTAGTACTGCACCTACTCCCAAGTTATACAAGGAGAAGTTAATCGACAACTTCTATTCCTAATCCTGTAAGCAACCCTTCCAGTCCGTAGCGGGAGAACTTCGCTTTTTTCAGACGGTTGGCAGCAGGATTTAAAGTATAATTGCGTGCAGTAGTGAAATCTGCTTTTTCCAGGTTGGTATGATGGAAAGAAGCATAACAGAGGTCGCAATCTTTAAATACTGCATTGGAAAGGTCGGTTTCCATAAAGTCTGTGTTTTGCAAATCGCACCCTATAAAACGGGTTCCTTTCAGTTTCATCTCAGTAAAAAGGGCGTATGACAACAGACAATTATGGAATTCCACAGACAAGCCGAAGCGGTTGCTGAGGCTGAAGTTGATGCCTGTCATTTTGCAATCGGTGAACAGGACATCCAACCAAGAGGTATTACTGGTTTTTACTAATGAAAGGTTGCACTCTTTGAATGTACATTTTTCGAATATAACTCTTCCGATAGGCTTATCTGAAAAGTTACATTTGTCAAATGTACATTCATAATAATTTGTTTCCAGTTCCTCGATGGAGAAATCTACTTTTTCTATGGTCTTGTCTTCCATTTATCTTTTCAGTTAATTCATTGCTTTGAATACGGGTTCCGGCTTTTGTATCTCCGATTCGAAACCAAACCAATAGCCTTGATTGGTTTCCTCATTGACAGGCAGGAAACAAAGGCGGAGATTCTCTTTGTATTGGCCATACAGTACTTGCCAGTTCTCCGGGGGAACCTGTCGTTTGGTCTTTACCTTTTCTGCCGGAAGTTTTTTCAGTGACATGCCGGCCTCTATCCAAGCAATGCTGGCTTCTAACTGATATTCCGGATAGTTGTGCTTACAGAATTCATACAGGATAAGTCCTCGTTTTTCCAGACTTATCGGTTGGTCTATCAAACCTATTTGTATCAAGTGTTCCAGAAACCGATACAGGAATTTTTCTTTTTTCAGAATGAGTTTACGGGTGATAGATTGCCAGGCTGGAGTATTATAAAATCCATCCAGCAGGCGGGAGAGTTGACGGGCTGTTTGCAATTCACTTACATTGATCTCGCGGGTTTGAAGCACTTCATAGGGTGGTAGGGGAGAATATTGGATGCCCAATTCTTCCGCTCTTCTACGCATTTCCGTACCGGGGAGTAATTTGAGAGACTCCAGTTGTATTTCTCCTGCACCGTATGCTGCCAGAACACGGATATCTTCGAATATTTCTGAAAGATGGTAGAGTGGGAGTCCTGCTATTAAATCGGCATGTGTTTCCATATTGGGGAGAGAACACAGGAATTTCAGACCTTCCAATGCGTCTGTCAGCTTTCCCATCCTCCGGCTTTTTTCGAGTACAGGTTCACGCAGGCTTTGTATGCCTGCTTCCAGGTGTAACAGACCTTCGGGCAAGTGTTTCAATTCTTCTTTCAGTTCTTCGGAAAGAAGTGCAGGGTGTATTTCCAGATGGAAGCGTATATCAGGGTGGTATTCAAGAAAAAGCTCAAGCAGTTCTTTTGCCCGGCGGGTATTGTAATTGAAAGTACGGTCGAGTACACGCACGTTTTTAATACCATGTTGATGAATGATTTGGAGTCGTTCGCGAATAGCTTCTATGGAAAGTGTACGTACAGGCTTTTCACCTCCGCTGACACAGAATGCACAGGTGTTGAAACAGCCTCGTGTCGTTTCCAGCTGTACGAATGGTTTGCTCCAATTAAAGAAGCGGCTTTTTTCGGGAGGTATGAGATCAGAGAATTTCAGTACACGTGCTATGCCGTTGTCTCTGTACTGCCCGTTGGAGTCGAGATAACAGAGTCCGGGAATGGTATTCCACTTTTCCTGTTCGTTCCGGCATGCGAGCCATTGCGGGAACACTTCTTCTCCTTCTCCTCTGAATACACAGCTGACATAAGGGTTCTTATGCAGGAAATATTCATTGTCTCCCAGATACTCAGGGCCGCCTAATACAATGCAGCATTGTGGCAGGAGTGCTTTTACTCTTGAAAGGATGTGGAGCAATTGCTCATGGTTGAAGAGCCAGATTGTAGCGGCAAGTATGTCAGGTTGGCGATGGTAGACTTCATTGACAGTCAGACCTACATTCTCATTGATAGTGGCTGATACGATATCCCATTCTATGGATGTATCATCAGCAATCTGGGCATGCAGTGCCGGAAGTGCCAGGGAAGAATGTGCGTATGAACTGTTGAGGTCGAGCCAGAGTAACTTCATTTTATATAGGGTTGGGTTTACAAAAACAGTTGCAAAGATAATGAATGTATTCCTATCTGCCTCTTTTCTGCCTGCCCAATCCTTTGCTTTACCAGTTTACGGTATGCTTTTTTAGCCTGCTTTAGGTCCGACAACGGATATTCTGACGCATTCGCTGGGAACTAATGTCAATAATTCATCCAGAAACTCACGGCTACATTCCAACAAGGTTTCCTGCGTCATTTCTTCTTTTGAGGTAGCGAAGAAGTGAAAGAGGTTATCAGAATCAGGAAGTTTCTTTACTGAATAGACTATATCCGTTGATTTCTCATTGTATGCTTGCGCCAAATCATCAGCTCTTGCCCAGAATTGAGTTGCTTTGTCACCACCGATTTCTACGACTGCAATTAATTTTTCGTTTGTTTCCATAATCATTTATTTTTAGTTATACATGTTGTCATACTAATATCAGGAGTATATTGGTTAATACTCTGTAATAATATCCGCAAATCGAGTGCCAGCAAACAGAAAATAAGCGTAGGATTATCTACTTTCAACTTTTTTAAACTAAAAGACTGTTTGTTGTACACCTGATAATTCCGAATATTTAGATAACAATTGAGCCTTTTTTATGGTTTTGGACATTTACTTTTTTTACAGAAACATGGGCATACAGGTGCCTGAATTTATACTAACTTTGCAGTGCTTTTAACGAGTTAATAATAAAATCATTTTTAAGATGAGAACACTTCAAGAAGAATTAAAGTGTATGCGCGAAGGGCTTCATTACGATGCTCATACTCCTGAAATGTATGCCTATCGGGCTGAAGTAAAAAAGAAGCAGCATCAGTTGAATGTGACTGAATATCATACCTCTAAAATGCCGGAGGTTACCCGTTCACTTTTCCCGAATTCCGCTCCGGATTTTTTTGTAGAACCACCCTTTTATTGCGATTATGGGGATGGTATATATGCAGCTGAAGGAGTTTTTATCAATTTCGGTGCTGTTATTTTGGATGGTGCTAAAGTTACTATTGGCCGGAAAACGCTGATTGCTCCGGGAGTACATATTTATACGGCGCAACATCCGCTTGATGCTGACGAAAGGGATGCCTATGAGAATTGTCTGCCGGTAACCATTGGTGAACGTTGCTGGATTGGCGGTCATGCGACAATTTGTCCGGGAGTGACTATTGGCGACCGTTGTGTAATCGGTGCGGGTTCAGTGGTTACGCATGATATTCCGGCAGACTCGTTGGCTGTGGGAAATCCTGCTAAAGTGATACGTAAATTGAATCAGAAATAATCCTGTTATTGGGGTTGTTGTTTGAAATATCTGAAAAGTAAATCCATTAATTCTCGCTTTTTGACAGGTTTTGTCATGAAATGATTGCATCCTGCAGCTAATGCATTCTCTCTGTCGGAGTCGAAAGCATTGGCAGTAAGGGCAACAATAGGAGTAATCTGGTTGAATTTCCGGATGAGGGAAGTTGCTTCCAGTCCATTCATTACCGGCATCCGCATATCCATAAAGACGATGTCAAAGGTCTGGGCTTTGATTTTCTCGATAGCTTCTACTCCGGTTATGGTGCGGGTTAGTTGATTGTCTTTAAGAAGTTTCTTGATTAACAGGTAATTGCTGTCATTATCTTCCGCTATCAGAATATTCAGATCTTTAATCTTTACTGAGGAATTGGCTGAAAGGTGTTCTGTACTTTTGTTATTTAAGTCCTCGTCTGCAACCTCTGATTTTTCGACATATTCGACATCGGTATATCCGATGTACCAGAACTCAGAACCTATGTTGGCTTTGGATTTAAAGCCTACTTCTCCGCCTGTAGCATCGGCAATGGCTTTACAGATAGAAAGTCCTAAGCCGGTTCCCTGGGCAAAAGTATCTAATTTCTCGAAACGACTGAAGATACGGTTCTTTTTCTCCTCCGGTATTCCGATGCCACTATCCTTTACATAGATTCTTACCTGTCCGGGCATACATTCGTATCCCATTATAATTTCACCTTATGGCGTATACTTAATGGCATTTGTAGCAAAGTTTGTGAATATCTGCATAAAGCGATATTTGTCGAAATTCGCCACACATTTGGTATATGGATTGATGAGTTTGAGGATAACTTTGGGATTTTTAATCCGTTGTTGGAAGGACCGGTATAATTCATCGCAAAGCTGGCACAAATTCAGTTTCTGACGATTGATATCAATGGAGCCAACTTCAATTTTTGATAGATCGAGAATGTCCCCGATTAATTTCAGGAGTATCTCACTGTTGGTTTCAATCAGTTGTTTATATTCAAATTTTTCTTCCGCATCATCCGTTTCGGTCAGCAATTCAGAGAATCCTACAATTGCATTGAGTGGAGTACGGATTTCGTGACTCATGTTAGCGAGGAATGTGGACTTCAATTTGTCCGCTTCTTCTGCTTTGTTTTTGGCTGTAATCAGATTTTGCTGGTATATAATGTCTTCGGTAATATCCCGTTGAATAAATGTGATGACCACTACATTGCCTGCTTCATCTTCTACTGCACTGTAGGTAAAGCTGGAGTAACTATAATCTGTTGCATTGTTTTCCAGAACTCTTAATATAATCCTGTTTTCCGGGAGTTTCTGTTTATGAGCAACAACTTCCAGTAATGCCATGAATTTATTTCTGTCATCGGGATGGATGCTCTCATATATGGATTGCAATGATCTTTTTTCAATATTCTCGATATGAACATCGAATTTGCAAAACAGACCTTCTTTTATATTGTAGTTCCATGAGGATAGCTTCCCAGCATTCAAGGCTAGTGATAATTCCTTTTGTGTTGCTTTTATTTTCTTGTAGCTTTCAATAATTTCCCGCTCTTGTGCTTTCTTTACGGTGATATCTTCACAGGCTAGTAAATAGCCTTGACGATTTCCTTCGGGATCGCGCATGATAGTTACTTTGGTAACAAAGTATTTTTTGATTCCTTTGATGGGTGTTTCGTAGAAGTTTTCACAAAGATCGAAATCATAATCAGTTTCAAAAGAGACATTCAACCCCTGCTTTAGGAGAACTTTATCTTCTGCCGTGATGTTAGGGTCATCGAAGATATTAATATTATAAATATCCTTCATGGTTACACCGAACATTTTTAGTGTAGTGCCATTGGCGTATTTCAGATATCCATCTTTATCATATACGCCGAGCCCTAAAGGTATGTATTCAGGAATGAGCGACAGAAGTTCATTTTCCATGTTTATTATTGCACCTATGATGTTTTTATAAGCGTGGTGCAAATGTATGCAAATTCCCGGAACTTTATGATTATCGTGGTTAATATTTATTGGTGGTTGGTCGGAATAGTAAACTTTAACATAGAGGATAGTAAAGTGTTATAAACAAAAAATCCTGCAAGTCATAAACTTACAGGATTTTTTGGGGTGACTGATGGGACTCGAACCCACGACATTCAGAACCACAATCTGACGCTCTAACCAACTGAACTACAGTCACCATGTTTACGTCATTTCTCAAACGCGGTGCAAAGATAGGTATTATCTTTAATACTGCAAATATTTGGCGAAATATTTTATTGAAATCTGCATTATTTTTTATTCTCCTTAATTCCTACATTGTGCTGTTGGAGGAGCTTTCGGGAGTTTTTGACGAAGATATTCAGATGGTTACGTGCAGCTTCCGGGAGCTTTGAGATAGATGTGGAATCTGTGGGATAAAGCACATAGTTTTTTTCTTTGGTGAAATTGGGACGTGCTGTCCATACGAAATTATATCCGCAACGTTGTACTCGAACTTGTGGGGAAGTAGATGTTGTGGTGTCTTTTTCTAATTCTAATGTGAATATAAGTCCTCCGTCAGTATTTACTTTACTCATATTGGAGATGAAATTCCCTAAAGAATATACTACAGCGTGTTGTGTTCTGGTAATGCTATCGGTACGTAGTTCCATGGGTTGTATAACATGAGGATGGCTACCGATGATATGGGTAACGCCCTGTTTCAATAACCAATCAGCCAATTGTTGCTGTTCGCGACTGGGTAGCGATTGGTATTCGTTTCCCCAATGCATACAGGCAATGATAACATCAGGTTGCCATGTTCGTGCTGTATCGATATCCTGTAACATGATTTTCTTATCAATATAGTTCACTATGTTGGGAGAGGATGGCTTAACTCCATTGGTATCATAGGTATAGTTAAGAAGGGCAATTCGAAAACCGTTTTTGTGAATGAGTAATGGGTATCGTTGACGGCGTTCTTCTTCATTTCTATAAGTTCCGGTGTAGGGGATACGTAAGGAATCTAACATTAGGATTGTACGTTCCAAACCTTTTTTACCGCGGTCGAGACAGTGATTGTTAGCAGTTAACAGAACATTGAAACCGGCCTCTTTAATGGCATATAAATATTCATCAGGTGCACAGAAAGCCGGATAACCACTATAAGGTTTTCCACCGATAGGTACTTCTAAATTGCCGATAGCGATGTCTGCTCCACTGATTTGCTCTTTTACGAGAGAGAAGCAGGGAGAGTAGTCATAAGTCCCTTTATCTGTACGCGCGGCGTCAAGCTGGGCTTGGTGTTGCATCAAATCACCTACAAATAATAGAGTGATTTTTGCAGGGGGGATTGTATCAGTGGATTCCGGTACTACTTGTTCCTGTGCTGTGCTACAACACGATATAAAGAAGAAAAGTAATGCAAGAGGGATTGTCTGTCTCATGACTTTGAGCGGATTAAGGTTCCACTGGATAAAATAAATACCGAAAGGAGTCAAGTTGTCACAAGGGGTTCCTTCCGGTATTCGGTATTTTTATTATTGATATATTGCTTTCTTGCCAGCCAGCAATGTATTCTTCATCAAAGAAACGATGGTCATCGGTCCTACACCACCCGGCACAGGAGTGATAAATGAACATTTCGGAGCAACCTCGTCAAACTTAACATCTCCAGTCAGTTTGAAGCCTGATTTTTTTGTAGAATCCGGTACACGTGTAGTACCTACATCAATAACTATGGCACCTTCTTTTACCATTTCAGCTTTCACAAAGTTGGGTTGTCCCAATGCAGCGATGATGATATCGGCTTCCTGGCATTCTTTTACAAGATCTTTGCTCCGGCTATGGCATACGGTTACAGTAGCATCTCCTGGATAGGCTTTCTGCATCATCAGTGCAGCCATTGGTTTACCGACGATATTACTACGTCCCAATACTACACACTTCTTACCCGAAGTTTCTATTTGATAGCGTTTCAGTAGTTCAAGAATACCGTTAGGGGTTGCTGATACATAGCAAGGCAATCCTATGGACATGCGACCTACATTGATGGGATGAAACCCGTCTACATCTTTACGATAATCGATAGTTTCAATCACTTTTTGCTCAGAGATATGCTTGGGTAATGGGAGCTGTACGATAAATCCATCAACATCTGCATTTTCATTTAATTCACGTACTTTAGCAAGGAGCTCTTCTTCCGTAACATCCGCTTCATAACGGATGAGGCTGGATTTGAATCCACAAACTTCGCATGCTTTCACTTTGGCAGCAACATACGTTTCGCTGCCACCATCGTGGCCTACAAGAATTGCAGCAAGGTGAGGGCATTTGCCACCTTTTGCTACAATTTCTGCTACTTCTGCAGCAATCTCCTGTTTTACTTGTTCAGAGATTGCTTTTCCATCAATTAATGTCATATAAATATTTTTGTTTTGATTATAATTTATCTTGTATTAGGGGTCTAAAAGAGTATCGCAAATATAGAGCAAATAACCGAATATAACAACAATCCCGCTAATTTCATATTTTAAATGAAGTCAGCGGGATTGGTATGCTTGCAGTTTATCTTTATTATTTCATCTTCGGCATCATTTTGCCCATCTTGCTACCCGTTACCATTTTCATCATCTTGCGGGTTTGGTCAAATTGTTTCAACAGACGGTTTACTTCTTGAATATTCGTACCACTACCTTTGGCAATGCGTTGACGACGCGAACCGTTCAGAAGAGCCGGATTACTGCGTTCTGCCGGAGTCATCGAATAGATGATAGCCTCAATACTTTTAAATGCATTATCATCAATATCAATGTCCTTAATAGCTTTACCTACACCCGGTATCATAGAAGCCAAGTCTTTCAGGTTGCCCATCTTTTTGATCTGTGCAATCTGACTCAAGAAATCGTTGAAATCGAATTGATTCTTGGCAATCTTCTTTTGCAGGCGTTTTGCTTCTTCTTCATCGTACTGCTCCTGGGCACGTTCCACCAATGAAACGATGTCACCCATACCAAGGATACGGTCTGACATACGTGAGGGATGGAATTGATCAATAGCATCCAGTTTTTCACCTGTACCCACAAACTTGATCGGCTTGTTCACCACCGAACGAATGGAAAGAGCGGCACCACCACGGGTGTCACCATCTAATTTAGTTAGTACAACACCGTTGAAGTCAAGTCGTTCGTTAAACTCTTTTGCTGTGTTTACAGCGTCCTGGCCGGTCATGGAGTCTACTACGAATAGGATTTCGTTTGGATTGATTGCTTTTTTAATAGCGGCAATCTCGTTCATCATCTCTTCGTCTACTGCCAGACGTCCGGCTGTATCGACAATAACTACATCGTATCCTTTGGCTTTAGCCTCTTGAATGGCGTTTTCAGCAATTTTCACCGGATTCTTGCTGTCAGGTTCAGAGTATATTGGAACTCCAATTTGTTCAGCTAGTACGCGCAACTGTTCAATAGCGGCAGGGCGGTATACATCACAAGCCACCAACAATGGCTTCTTGTTCTTTTTCGTTTTCAGCATTCGTGCCAGCTTACCTGAGAAAGTTGTCTTACCGGAACCTTGCAGACCGGACATCAAAATAACTGCCGGCTTTCCTTCCAAATCAATCTCTGCTGTTTCGCCACCCATCAATTGAGTCAGTTCATCGTGCACGATTTTTACCATCAACTGACTGGGCTTTACAGCTGTCAGCACGTTTTGTCCTAATGCTTTTTCCTTAACAGTATCAGTGAAAGTTTTGGCTACTTTGTAGTTTACGTCAGCGTCCAACAGTGCTTTACGCACATCTTTCAGGGTTTCCGCAACATTGATTTCGGTGATCTTTCCTTCACCTTTCAGAATTTTAAACGACCTTTCCAGTCTTTCGCTTAAGTTATCGAACATGATGATATAATTCTATTTATAAATTACAAATTACTCTTATTGAGGCGCAAAAGTACAAAAAATCCACGTATCTACCTTCATTTAAGGCAATAATATTATTCAACCGAGGTAGCGGGATAAGTGAAAAGAATAGTTGGACCTTCTTTGCTATCGGGGATTACTTGATATGTACCGCCAAAGTGTTTTATAAACAGACGGTTGACATCATTACGCAAAGCAGAGTCTTGATTGGCATATTTGAGGTCTGCGAGGGGGCAGTTGGTGATTTTAAAACGTAATATTTCTCCGTTCTTGTTCAGAGTGAAGTTAAGATCGCGTTCTTCTTTGAAAGAAGCGAATGGACAAGTTAGAATACTGACAACGAATTGCATGAACCGGTTTGTGTCTGTATGGATGATATATTCGTCAATGTTACTGATGAAATGAGTATGCAAGGTAGAATTCTGCATATGTGCCATTCCTACAGCATCGTTGCAGAGCTGTACGATGTCATAATTACTCATTTGGAATTTCATCATACCAGCTTCCAGGCGCGACAAATCAAGGACATTATTGACTAAACGCATTAGCTGATCCGTGTTTTGCTGAATAATTTCCGCATATTCTTTACGGGTTTGATCGTCTATTTCCGCTTCGTTTGCTATAATTTGTGAGAACCCCAATACTCCGTTTAGGGGAACACGGATGGCGTGACTCATATTGGAGAGGAAACGATTCTTCATTTCATTGGCTTCTTCTGTCTGTCGTGTGGCTTTATGAGTTTCTTTTTCTGATATCTTTAGTGCTTTTCGTATCAGATTGATGCGGAACATATAGCCGATACATAAGATCAAAATGATTCCGAGACTCAAAAGAATACTGGTTTGTACACGATTTCTTAGTTTTCCACGCTCCCATACCAATTGGTTCAGATGATGTATTTCTTTGATTTCCTCCAGTTGTTTAGCTGATATGGCGGCAGTCAGTGAATCCTGAATATGATTGGAACTTTCGTACAGTGGCAGGGCTTCTGCATATTTACCCATTTCTTGCAGAATGTCAGCTTTCCGCGATAATTGTTTGGCATACTCCATTTGGGCAGATTCAAATTGTTTCATCTTTATCAGAGCAGAATCTATATAGAGAAGTGCAGCCTGATAATCTTTTGTATGCCGGTAATACTCCGCACTTGCATCATAATACAGGGCCATATAGGGAATATAACTCTGCGGAGTTATGAAGTCTTGAGCTTCTTCTATATGATATTTAGCCGAGTCTATCTTTCCTATCCCTGTATAATAGTAAGTTTGAAAAATTTCTGAGAATAGATAAAGATTGAAATATGATTCATACATATCCGGATCTAAACTAAGCATTTTTTGCAATAGCTGTTTGTTTTCTTTCAGATACGTCTTCAGGCTTGAATACTCTTTCTGGTCTTTACTGAATACAATTAATTGATTCAGAACATTAAACTGTGTACTGCTGGTTGTTTGTTCCGAAACATATTTGTGAGCTTTTCGAAGCGCTTCTCCTTCTTCTTTTGTACGGTTGGTTTCATGGTATGCACTTGCCAGACATGAATAAGCAGCTATACGGCCGTCTGTGTTATTCAGTTCTTCTGCTTTCTCAAGCATTTTTAATGATTCATTGATGGCATATTCATATTTCTCCTTATATGTATAAGTATAAATAAGCAATTTTTGTGCATTGAAGTACAACCTGAAAAACTCCATGCGTTCAGCAATGGGTTTCACGTAGTTCACCAGTTTACTGACACTATCGACTTCATTCTTATTATAATAGTACAATATTTTGAAATATGTACTGCTGCATATATATTTAGGATTCTTTTGGTACTGTGCTTCGTTGAACATTTCTTCAGCATATTCTATATAATGCGGAGAGTTTTGTTCGGTAAGCACGAGTTTCTCAAGTAATTTTAATCTTGTGGTGTCATGCGGAAGTGCACGCAGTTCGATTAACAGACTGTCTGCCACAGATGATTTTTCTGTTATATTTTCTGCAAATGCGAGGAAACTTTGTAGGAAAAGAGCGAGTATTAACAAGGTTTGTTTCATTGCGCTGCCTCCTTTCTGTTGGTAGAGTGAATTGGATGAGTAAACAAGAAGCGGGAACCATCCTTATATTCAGGATCTATCCATATTCTTCCGCCGAAACGTTCTACAATTAATTGACAGATAGAGAGTCCCAATCCGCTGCCTTGGGCATTTTCATTCAGCTTTTCAAAACGGTTAAATATCTGTCCCTGTTTTTCCGGGGCGATCCCACAACCGGTATCTGTAACCGAAAACACAGTCATTTCTTCTGATTCTTTCTCCAATAATAAGGTTATGCTACCTTCTGTGGTAAATTTGGTTGCATTAATCAACAGATTGATAAGTAACTGCTGGAGGCGTGCTTCATCCGTATAGATTTCCATTTTTTCCTGAGACGTTTGGAATAGGACTGTGGCGGATGTTTGCTTTATCTTCTCTACCGTATCCACTACATTGCGACAAATAGCTACTGCATCGCTGTTTCCAAACTGGAATTGCATTTTCCCGATTTCCAAACTGGAAAGGTCAACAACATCGTCTATCAGCTTCAAAAGTAAGTCTGAATTTTGCTGAATGATTTCATTGCATTGTTGTCGGGTTCCGATGTCAATATTAGCATCGGTCAGAATAGATGAGAAACCGGACAAGGCATTTAGTGGAGTACGTATTTCATGACTCATATTCGACAGAAAAAGACTTTTGGTACGAATGGAGTTCTCAGCACTTTGCCGGGCTTTTTCCAATTTATGTTGAGATGCAATCAAGCGTGCATTGATTTTACGAATATAAAGTACGGATACAATAGATATGCCTAGAATGAGGATACAACCTATAATTGAATAAAAAAGCAGACGGCTTCGCTCGCTTTGATTATCCATCTCGAGACGGTCCACCTGATATATGGTTCGCAACAGATTTATCTGGGTGGAATAGTTACGGGCATTGATAGAATCTCGTGCAATATTGATGTCTTGAAAAATGGCACATGCCTCTCTAGGCCTGTTTTGTTTGGTATACAGTTGTGCCAGTGAATTCTTCATTTTTAGATATCTGTTATAGACATTGGCACTGCTGGTATTTATGGTCAGCTCATTATATAATTTGATAGCTAGTTCGTCATCTCCAATTCTTTTGGCATATTCAGCTTGTATATATTTCAAGATAGAACTATGAAAATAAAACGGATAGTATTCATACCATTCTTCTGCTTCCTGAATATATTTCCGGACTTTATCCATATCATTATTATGGAGGTAATAATATGCTTGGAAGATATTTTCTATGAAACGGCTGTGCTGGTAATCATTCATTTGTTCCATTTGATCCAAATGGGCTTTAGCTTCATCCATCCTCCCCATTCTGATGAGGGTTGGAATTAGTTGAATCAAGACTTTTTCCTGTAATTTTTCGGAGTCGGATACTTTATGCAATTTCTGCATGGCTATTTCGTATTCTTCGATAGCCTCATTATTCATGTTGGCATTAAGATAAGTATCTCCTATTGCATAATGGGCTATGGCTATGCCGATATCGTATTTCATTTGAGTGGCCTGTTTCAGCATAACATTTGCTTTTTCCAACGCTTCGTTGATGTGGCCGTCTGAAACGAGGGCATATACAGCCATCTGCTGCATAAGGAACATGTATTTATAGTCCTTTCTGCTACGGAATACTTCTACAAGTTCATTTTCCCATTGGGCGATATCTCTTAATCTGACTTCCTGAGAATAACCTAAGTTATTATCCATCAGGTATTCCATAAGATGTATACGCTCATCTTCCGAATCCTTGCTTGCAGACAGGATATAGGAAGTACCGTAAAATAACATCAACAATAATAGTATGATCGTTTTACTGAGCTTCACCTTATTAACTAATACGTTTATACAATGATATGTGATTAATTGCGACAAAAATAACTAAAAAGGACGAGATATCCGAAAATGTCTCGTCCTTTTTGTATATTTAATCCTATTTCTTGTTGATTATATCCTTTGGCTTCAGTTTTAGCTGTTCATACTCATTAGGAATTCGTCGTTGTCTTTGGTTTTTTCCATACGATCTTTTACGAAATCCATAGCTTCTATCGGGTTCATATCAGCCAGATATTTGCGGAGTATCCACATGCGATCCAATGTTTGCTTATCCTGCAACAGATCATCACGACGAGTGCTGGAAGCAACAATGTTGACTGCAGGGAAAATACGTTTGTTGGACAGGTTGCGGTCGAGTTGCAACTCCATGTTACCTGTACCTTTGAATTCTTCGAAGATAACTTCGTCCATTTTAGAACCGGTATCAATCAATGCAGTAGCCAGGATAGTGAGTGAACCACCATTTTCAATATTACGGGCGGCACCGAAGAAACGTTTGGGCTTGTGTAGTGCATTGGCGTCCACACCACCTGAAAGGACTTTGCCGGAAGCCGGGGATACCGTATTGTAAGCACGTGCCAGACGAGTGATAGAATCCAGGAAGATAACGACATCATGGCCACATTCTACAAGTCTCTTTGCTTTCTCCAGTACGATACCTGCAATCTTTACGTGACGTTCGGCTGGTTCATCGAAAGTTGAAGCAATCACTTCGGCATTTACGGTACGAGCCATGTCGGTTACTTCTTCGGGGCGTTCGTCGATAAGCAACATGATCATGTAAACTTCCGGATGATTTGCTGCAATTGCATTGGCTATATCTTTCATCAGGATGGTCTTACCGGTTTTAGGCTGTGCCACGATCAATGCACGCTGACCTTTACCGATAGGAGCAAAGAGATCTACTACACGGGCAGACATGGAGTCGGAGTAGCCACCTTTGCATAATCTGAATTTTTCATCGGGGAATAACGGAGTAAGATGCTCAAATGGCACACGATCACGTACGAAAGCCGGATCACGTCCATTGATTTTTCCTACCTTTACCAATGGGAAATATTTTTCTCCTTCTTTCGGCGGACGAATTACACCTTCCACAACGTCACCTGTTTTCAGTCCGAACAATTTAATTTGGGATTGTGATACGTAAATATCATCCGGTGAAGAAAGATAATTGTAATCGGAAGAACGAAGGAATCCGTAACCATCCTGCATAATTTCCAGTACACCGGTACCGGTCAAGATATCATCGAATTCGTATACTTTTTCGCGCTCAATTACCGGTCTGCGTTCTTGCACAGGAGCATAGTTATCACCAGCATTTTGCTGCGCGGGACGTTGTTGCTGAACAGGACGCGGGTTGTTGTTACGATTATTATTGTTGTTATTATTATAAGGAGTATTATTATTGTCGCGAGGACGAAGGCGTGGGCGTTGTGCGGTTGCAGGCGTGGGTTCTGCTACGGGTGCTATAGGAGTCTCGGCTTTGGTAGCTTCGAATTTGCCCAGCAGTTCTGAAGGGAGCTCTATTTTCTCAGTCGGGAGATCTTCGATGGGAATGAAGTCATCTTCGGGTTCTGATAAGATAGGACTGTCCTCTATTACGACTTTCTTAACTACTTTAGGTGCTTCGGTTTCAAAGTTCAATTCAGGTTCAGCTTTTTTAGGCTCTTCCTTCTTTGCAACAGGCATAGGTGCGGGTATGGGAGCTTTTTCTTCCGTCTTGGTTTTGCGCGGACGCCCCGGTTTACGTTTCGGAGTAGCGTCTTCGGCTTTTTCGGGAGCGGATGCAGTGGTTACAACTGCTTCAGGAGCTTTCTCAGCTACCGGTGCTTTTGTTGCCTCAGCTACTGGTTGTACCTTGGCAGCTGCAACTGTGGTTTCAGCTTTTGCCTTAGTGAGGTCGCCATTTTTGTTGGCGGTGAAGACTTTGTCAGTACTCTCTTTTTTTACGGTTACGCGGGTACGTTTTTGTTGTCTATCCACTTTACGCTCTTCTTTCAGCTTTTCAGCAGCAACCTTTTTGGTAGCACCTGCGATGGCTTGTTCATCAAGTATCTTGTAAACAAGTTCTTCTTTTTTTAGTGAGTCTGTCTTTTTAATACCCAGCTCTTGGGCAATAGATTGAAGTTCCGACAAATTTTTGTCGTTCAATTGAATGATATTATACATACAGTATATATGTGAATGGTTTAAAATTTCTTTTGTTATTGGACAGATATGTTCACACGGCTGCGGTTGTCGTCACAAGCAACGTGGCAAATATACCTTTATTTAATATAATGATTATGGGATATTTATTATTGAACCGGAAAACTGTTAGCTACCCGCACTTAGGAGTTTACAGAATGTTTCAACGGTGCAAAGGTAATAAATATTTTTGGTTTCATAAACAATTCGTCTTTTTTTTAATTTTAAAACTTTATCTTTGCTTGATAAACCAAGAAAAAGCGCATATATTTATGGATATAAACGAAGTTCATTTCATCTATTTTTCGCCTACTCGTACATCTAAACAAGTTGGCGAGGCAATTGTTCGCGGAACAGGATTAACAAATGTTGTTACTACGAATTTAACACTGCATACTGCTGAGGTAGATATTCCGGAGAATACACTGACTGTTATTGCTGTGCCAGTGTATGGTGGCAAGGTAGCTCCTTTGGCTATGGAGCGGTTGCAGGGCATTCGTGCATCAGGATCTCCGGTTGTGCTAGTAGTAGTTTATGGTAACCGCGCGTATGAAAAGGCTTTGATAGAATTGGACGCATTTGCTTCTGCTCAGGGCTTCAAAGTTATTGCCGGGGCTACTTTTGTGGGAGAACATTCGTATAGTACGGAACAAAATCCAATAGCCCCAGGGCGTCCGGATGCAAATGATTTGCAATATGCGGAGGAATTTGGTGCAAAGATACGGACGAAAATAAATGCCGCCATTGATATGGAACACTTGTATCCGGTGGATGTGAACCGTATCCAGCGCCCGCGCCAGCCTTTTCTGCCTTTGTTCAAGTTTCTGCGCCGGGTGATAAAGTTGCGTAAAAGTGGTGTTCCTTTGCCGCGTGTACCGGAAGTGAATGCGGAACTTTGCACGCATTGTGGCGTTTGCGCTGTACATTGTCCTTCAGGAGCTATCCTGAAAGGTGACGAATGTAATACGATTGCCGAAAAGTGCATAAAGTGTTGTGCATGTGTCAAAGGATGTTCGTTCAAGGCGCGGACGTATGATACTCCGTTTGCTTCATTGCTTTCAGACTGCTTTGTGCGGCAGAAAGAGGACCGGATTATTTTATAGCTTTAATCCTACATGCAATAAACTCCTTTCATTCAGAATTTCTACAGAATTCTCCGATACATTTGTGTCTGTATTTAAAATTAGGAACTATGAAATTATTGATAGTAGAGGATGAACGTGAATTGTCCGACAGCATTGTGAGCTTTCTGTGTCGGGAAGATTATCTGTGCGAACAAGCCTTTTCTTTTGCTGAGGCTGTCATGAAGGTAGAACTCTACGAATATGATTGTATCTTGCTGGATTTAATGCTTCCCGGAGGAAATGGATTGGATGTGCTGCGAAAAATAAAAAGTACATCGCCTCAGACGGGAGTTATCATCGTGTCGGCAAAGGATTCTTTAGACGATAAAGTGGCGGGACTGAAGATCGGTGCGGACGATTATTTAGCCAAGCCTTTTCATCTGCCGGAATTGAGTATGCGTATTTTTGCTTTGTTGAGGAGGAAATGTTTTACGAACAGCAACACTTTACAGAATGGTCCGATAAGTATTGATTTGCTTGGTAAGGTGGTTAGTGTCGGAACTGTCACGCTTGATTTGACCAAAACAGAATATGAACTTCTGTTATTCCTCATTGAAAACCGTCGTCGTGTTGTTTCTAAGAGTGCATTGGCTGAACATCTTAGCGGGGACATGGCGGATATGATGAATGACTTTAACTTCGTCTATGCCCACATCAAAAACTTAAAAGCGAAAATGGCGGATGTGGGTATGGCAGATTGCATTAAGACATATTATGGAACCGGATATAAATGGGCTATAGAATCATGAAAAGTCTTTTGCATAAAACACTCTCGCAGTTCCTTGTCTGTACGGTGGCAATCTTTATACTAGCCACTCCCTTGTTTTTCCTGCTCACCAAGTATTTCTATGCGGAGGATATGATAGACATTATCGAGGCGGTGCAATTAGGGACGTCTATTCCACATATTGATTTAGAACGGGATATTATGGTGGGAATGATGCTTCAGTTCCTGCTTATTTTTCTGGTCTTGAGCCTTGCTTTGTTTATTATGATGCGTTTCATTACACATCGCCTGTGGTTGCCGTTTGATGATACGTTGCAGAAGACAGAACAGTTCAACTTGGCGCAAAGTGCAGTGCCTCAGTTTCAGAAAACCGAAATAAAAGAATTTGCCCGGCTCAACAATTCGTTGGCAAAGCTGATGCAGAAAGATAAGGAGATTTATCGTATACAGAAAGAGTTTACCGAGAATGCTTCGCATGAACTCCAAACACCTATTTCTATTATTCGCAGTAAACTGGACTTGTTGATGCAGGAAGAACTGGACGAGCGGTCAATGAGTCTTGTTTCCGATCTTTACGACCTCAATACCCGGATGGAACATTTGAATCGCAATTTACTACTCTTGGCAAAAATAGAGAATTCACAGTACACAGAGATGGAGGAGGTCGATTTAGGCAGCTTTATTCGTGAGGCAATGCCTACTTACAATGTACTGCACAGTGATTTGAACATTTCATTCCTTGACCAGCGTACGTGCCATGTTGTGCACAATGTAAACACAATTCTGTTAAGTTGCCTGCTGAATAATCTTGTTGTCAATGCCATTCGCCATACTGCTGCAATGGATGGAGAGATTAGACTTTTGCTTTGCGATAACTATTTTACGGTCAGTAATCCGGCGGATGGGGTATCTCTTGATGCCCATACACTTTTTCAGCGTTTCAGTTCTGATGATACAAAGACGTCTGGGAATGGACTTGGACTTTCTATTGCGAAAGCTATTTGCGACTATCATGGTTGGAGGTTGCAGTACGTTTTCGAAGAGAATCACCATGTATTTTCAGTGCATTTTAGGTGATTTGTTGGTGAAATTATTTCAAAGCTTTTCGGTTATGAATTAATTCACCACAGATTACACAGATTGACACAGATTCTATTTTACTGATTATTAGATTAATAAA
>PPYF01638544.1_pt1 | contig 35119 bp, 56 predicted proteins | sample 1559871 | NCBI WGS metagenome assembly PPYF01 (sample SAMN08240021, study PRJNA423297) | Human gut metagenome, whole genome shotgun sequencing project.
CCTTAAACAAATCTTAAAGGAATGAATGTTCCAGAACAAATTATCTGAAATCAAACATGACCATGTATCCCAAACAAACATTGAATTTATCACGTTTTTAATACCAAGTCAAATCAAAAGAATTTTAATGCCACTATTCAATACTTGTGCAACGGTGGCAAATCGGTGGCAAAGTAAATGGTCTTTTGGTATAGCCGTAAATCTATCCACATAATACTAAGGAGGTACTTTATTATGAAGAAAATCGCCGGTTTATACCAAAGCTACCTGAAGGAAAGAAATGATGAACTGCAAGAAATTTCAACAGGAGGAGAAAAGATGGAAAAACTCACTGCATTTTTGAAAGAAAAGCTGAACGCTGATGATTATTTCACAGCTGAAGAATTATTAAACGAGCTGGTAGCCGAAACCGAAGAAAAAGGCTTTACTGCTGGATGCAAATATACCAGTGGTCTTGCAAAAGAACTTTTTGCGGAATAAAAAATCAGGGGCGGATATACCGCCCCTTTTCCTCACTTCTTTGTCAGCACCGCAATACTGCCTTTGCTGGTCACTTCATACCCCAACACCTTGGCAATATCCCTGATCTTGATATAGTTTGTCCCGTCCTTCAGGATACGGTCCACGATAAACTCTCTGCCGTCAATGATCAATTTCGCCTGTTCCACCATTTCAGAATCCTCCTCTTTCACCGTGTAATCGATGTCTTTCAAAATCAGCCAATGGGTAAATCCAGCCTTGCTCAGTTTATTTCTTCGGCAACCATAAGCACTGCCATCCTCGGCAATATATTCCCCATTGCCAATATAAATGCCGATATGTCCCTTCTGCCACACGGCTGCGCCGATGGGTGCCTTACTGATGGTGGAAATAGGCTGCACCTCCAAAGCCGTGTCATGGTATCCCTGAGAATTACGGATAATACCCGTTGCCCAGCTGATCAGACCAGAACAGTCACAGCAGACCTTGCCGACTTTGTTTTTGTCACTGTCCCAAACCAATGCACCATAGAGGGCTTTCAGTTCATTGTATTTCGCCAGTGTCATGACAGTACCCTTCATGCCGTACACATAAGGGACGCCCAGCTTTGACTTTGCAAACGCTACCAGTTCCGCTGCTGTTACTTTAGCCATCAATAGCCACCCCTTCTCTAACTTCCTGTACCAAAAAGCAATTTTCCACATAAGCCGCTACTTGTTCATTTTTTGCCAGCATTTCCCGCATCTGTTCCAGTGCTTCATCCACCCAGCCGGAAAACGTATCAAAAGAAATCACTGCTGCCACTGTTGGAAACCGCTGCACAAACAAATCATAAACCTGACGCAGTTTCAGCTGTCCGGTACCGCCGCCCAGTTCCTTTTCCGCTTCCGTCACCGCATACAGCAGCCATTCCTTGATTTTGGCAATCTGTTCTTTGGTGGGCAGCTTGAAAAAGTGATACAGCATAAATCCCGCTGCCACTGCTACGCCTACACCAGCAATGAGCAAGTACCAGTTTTCCACCAAAAATTTCACAACATCATTCATACTTCAGACCTCCTTATTCGTCCAAGCTTCTTCCTGTTTTGCGTTGTTTGTTTCCCGGTCAAATCGCAGTTTCTCCGCCTCTTTTGTTTCCTTAAAGGACTTGATGCAATAAGTAATGACCGTACCGATGATAGCAGTCACCACGGTCATAGACAGATTTTCTGCGATTTCTGTTCTACCTAAAAAAGCCAGCAAATAGGATAATTGCAAATCAAAAACTGAAATTGCAAGAATCCATTTTACTAGCTTTTTGGTATATGTATTTCGTTTTCGTCTCATTGGCTGTACCACTTCCCGTCCAGTTCATGAAGCCGCTGTTCATGGTTCTGCAGCATAGCATCCTGATTCTCGTTATGGCTCCACAGCCGTTTATGTGCTTCTGTCTTTTTCTCATCCAATGTGTCTACCTGTTCCGCTAAGGAATCAATCCGCTCTGTCAAACGTGTGAGTGCATTTGTCAGCGGAATGATGGTTTTCACAATGGTGATGATAAATCCGGCAAGAAGCACAATCCCAGCCACAATTTCCCAAGTCATATATCCCACCTCATTTCACACCAACATCATCAAACCAATGTTGACAAATATTCTTCGTTGTACCCACTACCGTTATTCACTTACGCCATATTTTGACAATATTTCACCGCACACAGGGTCTTTCAAAAGTTTTTTTACTTGACCGGGTGGCAGTGCATCAATCAATTTCTGGAAATCGGACGACTTTTCTTCAAAGCCCGCAATCTCGTTCACCCTTTTTTCTACTGCCTGTTTAAGCTTCACTCGTATCCACCCCCAAGTCTCTCAAATACCCAAGGTATTCCTGTTCACGGTTTACCACGCAAGACATGATATACTGCTTTTCGTCCTCACTGATGGCTCCAGCAGTGACCATCTGGGAAAGCTGTTCCTCTGTGATTTCGCCTTTCTGATATCTCTTTTTGTAGTAGTCCAGAAAATATTCTGCACCTGATTTCATACGATCAGCCCCCGTTTCTGCATTTCCTCCATAACCATGTCCGCCCCTTCCTGCCGGACTTCGTCCTGGCTTTTCATCAGCTGGGCTTCCATCCGGTCAAGCTGTGTAGGCTCCGGCTCCGGCAGCTCTGGCGGTGTGTAGCTTTCCCAGGAAGTGCCGTTCCATTTTTTGTTGGTCGGCTCAAAATCTTCATCAATCTGTATCAGGTTTGGTTCTGACATTTCACCGGAAAGATGACTGATGCCGACGATATAACCATTTTCGTCAATCTGTGCGTAATGATACATAAAAACACCCCCTTAAAAACATTCAATAACCTGCCATGAATATTCTATACTACGTATAACACCTAAAGTTAATTGTGTGCTGGTCAATTTTTTTACATAACACCCCATACCAAAAGAATCGTCAGTATTAGTTGATACTGCTGTATGGATTATAACAAAACATTTTTCAGGATTTACGGTGTTTATCTGGATATTTATGGTTTTAATTTCATTCCAAGCTCCTTCAGGTGATGTTCCTGTACCTCTCTGCACACTTTTCACTGTCCCAGTAATCATATTATCTGAAATATCTTTCACTTGTCCAAACAGTGTCTCAGTTCCGGCAGTATCTCCACTTGTACCAATTTTTGTATCAATCCCCAGAACAGCTTTTAACACTTTCGCAATTCGTCCAAACAACGTAGGCTGTGTGTCGGCGTCACTTTCTTTACCGATTTTATTGTTGATTTCATTTACCGTTGCCTGCTGGGCTACATCCGGCAAAGCACCATTGATGTTGTTGACCTCTGTTTGGGTATTGTTGACCTGTTTCATGAGATAGTTATATCCATGCTGTTCTGTCAGCCCCACTTCTGTCCCATTCGGACTGATGGTCTGCCCTTGCGTCCAATTTTCCGGCAAATCCGCTGGTAATTTTGGCATAGGTCATCCCTCCTTTACATCTACCTGAATTTTATGGGTGAAAATCGCCGGCTCTGTCACCGGCACATATACGGGAGAAGTCGTCAGCACATTCCCGTCACTGTCCAGCAGCTCGATCTGCGTCACCAACGAGGTCTGTTCTGCTGTCACTGTATACTGCACCTGTGCCACATTTCCCACCGTTGTTCTATCCAGTGAAGAAATGACGATACTGCCATTGATTCTGGCACTGGCTACATTGGGCGGGATGGCTTTTGCCGTATCCTCCAAAAGTTCCTGCTGTACGCTATAGTTTGATGGCACCACGACCACCTCCTTATCTTCTGTCAATACAAAGGGCGTCAGCCCCAATCCCCACGAACCCAGACGGTACTGCCACACCAAAGCAGACAAAGCCACGGTTTCACCTAAAGCAATTTGGCTTCCCACAAAAGGTTGATTGATGAATACGATATGGGCTGGTTTGATTCTCCCAACCGTATAGGAAACCTCTGTGGCATAAGACTGGTTTTCCGCACTGCTGAGGATATACAGGGTGTAGTTTGGATAGTCCACATGGATCTCATATTTCCCCTTGCCGATGATCTGATCTAGCTTCTGATACAGAAAACCAAGGGTAAAAGGCGGCTGCATAGAAACGCGGTTCAGCACCCGCTGTCTGCGAAAATCCAGTGTTTCCGTCTGAGGGTTTGGCACAATACCGAAAATCTTTTCCCACATGGAAACAGCCCCCTCATCCATGGTCTGAAAAAAGAAATTGTCTGCCACCGCATTGATGGCAGCGGCAAGGGCTTCCATCTGGGCGCTTTCCGTTTTACAAATTTCCTGAAAATCCAGAATCCGCCGGAACCAAGGCGGCAGATACCGCAGTAAATCCGTATCAAGTTGCCACATTGAGGTTCACCGTCCCTTCTTTTGGCACCTGCTGCACCGTCCCTGCCTGGGTCAGTATCACATCCTGTGCCTGACCATTCATTTGCACATTGGTGGCATTGACCACACCCGGCACCTGAATGATGGCAGCAATGATCTGTGCCAGGTATACATCTGCCTGATACTGCACGCCGCCGGGAACTGTAGGCGCTGCCCATCCCTTCCGCACCTGCAGCAGATAGGCGGCAATGGCATCCTCTACAGGCTTCTGTACCTGCCCGATCTCATAGCCAGCCGCCAGCGTTAAATTTGCATTGACGTTGATGGTGACAGCTTCCGGTGCAACAATGGTCACCTGTGCACCGATGGGAGCCATACCAAGTCCTAACCCCTGATTCACCGGCGGGTCAACAGCGTTCTGCACCGTTTCCACCAGCAATTCAGACGCTGGCTCAAAGTCTGCACCGATGATAGAGCATTTCACCGTGCCACCGCCGTTCCATGTGGGATAGACCTGTACACCGCCTACCCCTTCCAGTCCGCCGATAAACTCTCGATAGGCTGCCACATTGCCGCCAAAAGGCTTTTCGTTCAGTGCATTGATGATACGCTGCCGAAAATCGTCATCCGTTTCCACATCATCCCCAGGAATCAAAATATCATCAATGACTGCAGATTCCAGCCCGGGAAGATACGTAATTGGCAGGATGTTCCCTGTGTAATCATTGCCAATCACCCCAGCTGTTTCCGCCGTCAGCTGAAATTCATTGGGGTTGTCTGTCGTGCCGCTGACGATAAAATTGATGCTGTCCGCTCCATTGATGGTGGAAAACCTTGCGCCCAGAGGTACGGGCTGTGAAAATTTCCCCAGACGGACAGCTGCTGACGCCGGGTAGCGTGTCAGCCCCGCAATGACTGCCAGCAAGTCCAGAGAATCTCCAACGGCTGTCGACACATAGGCAGCGCGCTGCACCTGATCCAGCACCAGATAAAATGCTTCCAGCGCATACGCCGCCGGACCAATGGCTGTCTGGATGATACTGCCCTCCCGTTTGTCATAGGCGTTCGGCACCTGCCCCAGCATGGTCTGCAACAGATTTTGGTATGTTTTGTTGCTCAAATCAAGCAAGCATATCCCTCCTTTCCGCATGAAAAAAGCACCCATAAAATGAGTGCCTCTTTCAAACTTCTATCACTTAGTATCCTGTAATGCCTGTAATTTTATAATTATCCGCCGCATCATCAACGACAAGCGCTTTGAAGCTCCATGTTTGACCTGGTTCCAAATTATTTACATTATCTAAAGTAGAACCCACTAAGGTCTCTCCCTGATAAAGCCCAATTTCCACCTGTACATAACTATATGTCTTTGCGGAATTATTTCTGATTTCACCTACAACATATCTCATATAGCCATCTGATTCATCGCTGGTGCTCAAAACTTCCAAGTCCGGTCGGCTTGCTTCTGTTTCTATTGTAGTAATGACTGCACCGTCTTTGTACAAATCCACATCATTCCATCGAACCATATTGACTGTATAATCCTCATTTAAGTACAAAATCACATTTTTTGCATTTTCAGCATTTACACGATATCCCAATTCATTTTCCTTATGTGCCCCATCCAGCATTTCGTCGTGTGTAAATTCAAAAGCATTTACAACGCCACATTCTTGCAGCACCGTTTGAATTGCGTTTGCCTCTTCCTCACTTACACCAATGCTATCTGTGATAACCTCACTGGTTGTCCTATTTTCCGCAGACGATCCTAAGAAAATCAAAAACGCAATGATAAGCACAACTGCCAAAATCACAACCAAGCAGCCTTTGCCTTTTTTCTTCCCTTGCGAATTCTTCAAGGAAGCCATGGCTTCTTCTCTGGTGACTGTCTGTGTCTGTTTCTCCTGCGTTGGTTCTGTCGGCTCCAGCTTTGCCCCGCAGCTTTGGCAAAACAAGTCCGTTTCTCCCACAGCTTTTCCACATTTCTTACAAAATTTACCCATAAACATTCCCCTTTCCATTTTTCTCCATCATATCACAAATTGAAACTAAAAGAAATAAAATTTCACATAATGTTGCAATTTATCAAATGATGTTGCAAATGGAAAACTTTTTGGGAATCATACTGTCATCCGCTGCAAAACCGCTCCATATACCGTCTGTACCGTAAATTCTACAGTCAAGCTATCCCCATTCACTTGATAGGAAAAATCCGTGATTTCCGTCATGCGGTTATCTGTACGGATGGCGTCTTTCGCTCTCCGCTGAATCTCCAAAGCCACATATCCGGGATTCTGCCCAACCAGACCTTCCCATTCCATGCCAAAGTTGGGGCTGTAAATCTGCCAAAGGAACCGCTCTACAGAAAAAAGGATCTCCACTGCCTGTTTCACAGCGGTGAATCCGTCAGCCATGCCAGAGATACGCCCTGTCACTGGATTGACATACCATGTGTAAGAAGGCTGTTCCGTAAAGGTCACACCTTGGGAGATATTGATCACATTTTCCGGCAAAGTTGCCATTTTTCACACCTCCTGAAAAACTCTGGACAAAACCACATACTTCTGCCCGTGCTGCACCCGCAGCATCAGCACCTTGTCCCCTACTTCCAGCCCTCTGTTTAACGTGATAAAGCCATCATTTGGCAATGCCTGCCCATTCTCGTAGCAGGTGATGCCTGTCAGCTCTGTGGAACATTCCCCGGCGGGCTGGATGGTGGCGTCTGTGACGGTATGGTTATGGGTGGTATTATGGCTATGTGCAAAAGTCGTTACTTTCTTTTCCACAACCGCAGCTGTCAAATAGAGTACCTGAGAACGCAAAGGCGCTGCCTGATTGTCTGTTGTAATTTCCAACGGTTTCACCTGTGTGACCGTTCCTACCACCAGATCGGTGGGCTGCATGGCTTTACTATTTTCCTGTATGATCTGTTGCAGTACTTCTACTAACTCCATACAATCACCTCAAATCGCCAACGTATCAAAACTCATGGTGTGTTTTTCATTCTCAAAAGTATGGGTGATTTTCTCAATCATGACATACTGGTCAAGGTCGATGTCACCCAGCCCCTGTATTTTCATTAGAATCATCATACCAGCCCGCAGCCCAAGCACTCCCAGAGATTCCACACTAAGGGTACGCAGGCGGCGGTTATAATAGGACAGCATGGTTTCCGCCTGCTCCCGCATCTGGGCGGTATTGGTTTCCCCATCTACGGTCTGATACAGCCGCAACAGCCCCCACCGACCGATATTAGCAGAATCCTTGGCTTCCACCACTTCCGCCTTGCCTGTTTCCTCATTTTCCCGCACCAGTTTGATGCTGTTGTATGTCTGCTTGTCGATGTCTGTCTCATACTTATAATTGGTTACCAAAGAGCGGTCACCCAGTACCACATCCGTTTTCATGTTTGCCGCTTCCCGCAGGCTCAGACCATTACCATCATCCAACAGCACAAACACCTTTCCGGTGTTCAAAAGTGTCTGCTGGATGGCTTCCTCAATGATATCCAGACAGGACTGGTCGTCTTCCAGCAAGGAAGGAATGGGGTATCCCGTGTCCTCGATGGTACTGACCGGCAGCTGGAAGTCTGCAGTGATCTGCTGTAAAATCTGCCCTGCCGTCTGCCCATAAAAGTGGTAAGAGGCATTGGCTTTCAAATACCGCATGCTGTCGTAACAGGTCACTTCAATGATGCCCCATCTGTCTTTGCTCTTATGAAATACCCAGCCCAAGAAAACCACCTGCCCATCCACAGAAAACCGTACCACATCCCCCTCCACAAAGGAGATGCCGCCAGCTTTGATAAGCGTAAAGGTAAATTTCCCCGGGCTTCCTGTGCGGTTGGTGGTATAGCTCGCTGTCGACACACAAGGGGCAGCATCCCAGAGCTTTCCTGTCCGCTTTTCCGTGATCAAAAGTTCTGTTTTCACTGTGTATCTACCCCCTGTAAGTCTCCTTTTTTACACCAGCCCAAAGCCCCGCCTGATTCTGATTTTACATATACTGGATATGGTCTGTCATTGTCATCATTGATGATACGGGACACCACCACCCGTCTGCCGTTTCCGCTTCCGGAAGGCTTGTCACCATAACTGGAATAAAAATATTTTCCGTTTAAGGTTGCTGTCATACCTACATATAGCTGTCCTTTTGGGATGCTGCGCGTCTGCTCTGTGGTAGCTGTTGCGGGCTTTTCTGCCGTTGCTTCTGTCTGAATCTGCACCGTAAGGGGACTGTAGTCCCGATACTCTGTCAGCTCCAACGTATAATAGAAGTCCCCTGTCTCACCGCCTCGTTCTTCCGTTTGGAAACCAGTCACCAATACATTGATACCTGGGTCGTTAACAAAATAAGGGGTGCCGTCCTCATAATACCTGGTAGGCGTATAGATCAGCACCTCTTTGTTCGCCATAGCACTTCGGAAAAAGTTGATGTAAAACTCTGGCTGTCGGAAATCACCACTGGTCAAAGTCATACGGTCAATCCGACCCGGGAAATAGCTTTCAATGGTTACTTTCTTTAGGTTTGGGATTCTCGGTACCATAATTGGACCGATACCCAGCACATTGTATTCCTCGTTTGCGCTGTCCTGCGAAACAGGAAGTTTTTCAGGATTGACAGGAAGTCTGATAATATCAATGGCACCTGTACTTGGTTTTTGAAAAAACAAAGCAAAATCATTTCTTGCCGCCACGTTTCACACCTCCTATACCCTTGCTGTAGACTTCGCACTGCCGGCTGCTCGCTGTTCCTGCAGGATGATAGCCAAAGCGTCTGCCAGAGATTTCCGGTCAGCTTCTGTGTTGCCGGTATTGGCACCATTTACCGTGATAACAGGCGTCTGTGCTGTCAAATTGATTTTATTGACATATCTTTGGGTAGCCATATCCACCATCAGCTTGATGTCCTCTTTGGACATGTCTACGGATTTTTTCATACTGCTGACATCTTTTCCGATACCGCCCAGTGTATCGTTGATGTCTCCCAGAGAGGTGCCGCCTGCGGAAAAACTGCCCATATCAGGCATTCCCGCGCCACCGCCAAAAATATTGGAAAAGAAATTGGAGCCTTTATCGTAGCCGGAAGAAAATGCGCTGCCATAGTCTTTATATTCCATAGGAGAGAAATATTCTTTCCAGCCGGAAGACTCTTTTACAGCAGCTGACTTTGCCCCAAGGGAACTGATATAAGATTCCAAACCACTGGTCAGGTTCACAGATGCCCATGGTAGTTTGTTGATCAAATCCTCCAGTCCTTTGGCAATATTTAATATATATCCCAAAACTGTCTGTGCCATATCGTAAAAAAGCACTTTCACCGCAGCTACAGGATTGTTAAACACATTCCCTATGAAATTTGCGAATACCGCAAAGCCGTTATACATGAACGCCACAGTGTTATAAACATGAGCACCCAAGGCAGACATAACGCCGGCAATGATTCCGGTCGCGGAAACTGACGCACCTGTAAAATGGTTATAGGCAGCCACGCCAGCATACAACGCCCCCACGATGAGTGCCAATCCCATCAATACCCATGTGATAGGCGATGCCAAAAGAGCACTATTAAACACCATAGTGGCGGCACTAGCTGCAGCTGTGTTGCCAGTCAAAACACCATACCCAATAGATAAAAGAGTCACAGCCCCATGATACGCTGTCGTTGCAATGGTAGCAATTTTCGTCCAGTTTGCTGCTACCTGAAAGATAGCAAAAGCCGCACCAGCCCCCAATACCAACGGACCAATGATTTCAATGTTATTCGCAAGCCAAGAAAGACCAAGAAGCACAGGACGCAGCCCCATAGTTGCATAGTTCTGGAATTTAGTCCAAACCTGCCCCCATGTCATAGGCATTTCTTCAAATTTTGCATTGGTTTCCTCTGCCGCGGCAAACATAGCGTTTTTTACGATATCTGCTGTGATAGCCCCTTCAGATGCCATCTCTCGCATCTGCCCAACATTCACTCCAAGATAATTGGCTATGGTTTGGGCAATCATAGGGGTTTGCTCTAAGATAGAGTTCAGTTCTTCCCCGCGAAGTACACCGGATGCCATGGCTTGTGTCAGCTGCAGCATAGCAGCTTGCCCTTCCATGGTGCTGGTACCTGAAATCGCCATTTGTTTATTCAGCTGCTCCGCAAAGGCAACGATTTCCTGTGTACTGCCAAAAGCATCACCGGCAAGCAACCCCAATTTGGATACCATTGCAGACATTTCTGTGTAAGAGCCTCTGGCACGGTTAGCACTCTGGAAAATCATGCTATTTAACTGCGCAGTGGTTTGCAATCCATCATTGACCATATCTAGCCTTGCTGTAGTGGATATCAAGGTATCTGACATCTGCAGCAATCCCTTGACGCCCTGCAACCCGATATAACCGCCAGCCATTTTCTTTAATGATGCCGTCAAACGGTCTGCCGAACCAGTACCACTTTCCATGGACTGGTTATACTCTTTCTGTGCTTTTGCGGCGGCTCTTGCCTGCCGTTCCGCTTCCTTTTCCGCCGCAGCGGCAGCACGGATACTGGCTGTCTGTGCCTTTGCCTGCGCCGCAGCCAGTCTTTGTTCCGCTGTCTGTACCCGTAAAGCCGACTGATATACACGCGCCTGCTGGGCTGCCATTTTGGCAGCCGCAGTGGTTTCTTTTGTGACAGCTCCACTTTGCTCCATCATTTTGATGTAAGCACCAAGCCCGGCAGAAAACTTGTCCTCAATGGCTAATACTTCTCTGATATTACCCATTACATTCCATCTCCTTTCTCTGCTGTTCTCTGTCGTGAGTCTCTTTTGTCACAAATTCAGCGATCAGAACCCGTTCCGGATAAGGTAGTTCTGCGTATTCGTGCGGCAGCGTGCCGAAATTGACAAAGCAATAAAATGCAATCATTGTTTCCGCATCGCCGCCGTCAATCAGTTTTTTGCTTCAGTTACTGTTGAGTCGTCAGCAGTAAAACCAGAAAGTTCACCGATTTTCTCAATCAAGAAGGAAAATTCACCAGAACGCAACATTTTGGGAACAACTTCTGTGGCATCCATAGTCCCATAGGCGTCACAAAGTTCTTTATCTGTGAAGTCAGGAAAAACCGTTGCCAGCACAGCCAGTTTTCTGCGGTAAGTGATCAGGTCAAATTCTTTTACCATCTGACCGTCTGCCCCTCTTACCTTACGGAAACTCTGACGATTCAATGCATCATTTTCTTCCTGTGTCACAGATCTAATTCGGAAGGGAACCACTTTCCCTTCTTCGTCTTTGAAACGATCAGAAATAAATACTTCCTTTTCTTCGTGTACAGGGGTGGGGTTCAAAAATGCAAATAATTTACTCATTTATATTCCTTCCTTTCTCAACCGCCATAAGACGCGGGCTCGTTAAAGCTCCGCAGTTTGGCTACTCTGGTATATGTGAAATTGAATTCAAAATTCAGCATAGCTTCCTCACTGTCCAAAATGGAAAGCGGGATAGAACCGGTCAGCTCACATCCATAATAAGCAAGGGACTGACTGCCAATGGTGTTAGACGCATCTTCATTGGTGATCTGCAGATCAAACTGCGGCATATTACCGGTATTGATATATTCCAGCACCATATCACGCCAAATATCATTACCATAGTAGATATTGCCTTTCCCAGTCTGCTTTGCACCATTGGCTTTGTTCTGGATGGTTCTTGTTCCCACAACACGCATTTCCTTGCCCTGGATTTCCGCATAGGTATAGATGTTCATCATGCTTGCAATTTCATTTTGCTTTCCATTTCTGGTAACGAAGATCTTCCCCTCGGCACCATTGACGGTATCTTTTGCTAATAAATACTTGCCCACAAGCACACCTCCTTACGCTACTGTGATTGTGATATACAGTTTTTCCGCTGCGTCCACAGGCTGAATCCGCAGATTGATGACAACTGCATCGATGTCATCCCCCGGCAGTACGTCCACGTCATCCGGCTCAAAATTCTGGATGGCGTTGTTTGCCTGCATTTCCTGCAAGTATCCCACAATGACAGCCTTAAACAAATCCCGTCCTGTCGCGTTATTGTCTACCACACCGATGAAGCTCTCGGAAAACTGCATATACAGGTCATTGGCGATGGTATGCAGGGTACGGATAACGCGGTTCTTCTGATAGGGTTTGGAAATATCCGCTGTGAAGGTTGTCAGGCTGTTGATGTCAGAATCTACTTTCACAGCCCCATTTTCCGCAAATACCACAAATTTTCCCGCCTGCAGAGCTGCAATGATCTGGTCATTGGTCATTGCCGGTGTCACAGATACGGCATCAAGATATTTGGCATAGGTCAAAGATTCATTGTAGTTTGCCCCCGCCTCTGCGCCGCCTACCCACCAACAGAGCTGTTTGCCTGTCAGTGTGGTACCATCTGCAAAGGAAATACCTGTAATGTCTGAGCATACATTGATGACAAAGCGGCTATCAGGGACATTCAAGCCATAAGCAACCAGCTGGGAATATCTGCCCTGTGTGTTGGCAAGACGCTCCACGAAGTTGACCATTGCCGCCTGTACGGTGCTGTCGTCGCCGTCATAAATGAGAATGTCAAAGTCATAGGCTTCAATATTGGACAGGAATGTGGTATAAGCTGCTGTTTCCACAGTACCATCTGCACCCGTTGCCAGTTTCACCCCTGCTGTTTCTGCAAGTGCACCGCTACCGCTGAATGTCACCCATGCATTGGCTTTCAGCTCTTCCACTTTTTTTGCCGTCTGGGTATCCACCACAACACCGTCTACAACAGTCTGCACATCAAATGTACCTTCCGCATCCGCCTGTTCTGTCACCACAATGGTGATATCATTTCCTCTAACGCCCGGATAAAGGGCTGTGGCTGTCATCTGTCCCTCTGTCACCGTTGCCTGCACAGAACTGCTTGCAGCAGGACGATACAGCAAAACTTTTGTGGCACCGTCTGTCCGGTCACTGCCTTTGAAGATTTCCTGCAAAAACCGTGCCTGTGCCGTGTAAATGGGATAGCCGCAAAAGGGAGTCGTATCTGCCCCTGCTGCCACTTCCATGACCTTTCCAACAGGTCCCCAACTCATAGGCTCACAAATGGCAACCACGCCACGGCTGCCAATGGACAGCCCTTTCTGGGACTCTGATGTAAAATTGATATAGACGCCCGGGCGCACCTTATCCTGTTTGGTCCATGTTCCACCTGCCATTATTTCTCACCTCCAAAAAAGGCATCCACCGCTTTCTGGGCTTCTGCCATGGTATAAGTTTCTTCTGTCAAAATCGCCCGCAGGAAATCTTGCTGTACATGAGCAAAGCGCTCACTTTTCAGCAGCGCTTCCCGTTTGTACCGTTTTTCCTGGGACTTGTTTTCTTTTTTCATTCCACCACTTCCTCATTGTATTTTTCAATGGTCTGCATTTTGATGGTTTCTTTCGGAATCCGCACACGCTCTCTGATTTCAAATCGATAGTGCAGTTCGTTCAGATCGATGTCCCATTCCCTGTCATAGGTGCGAATCTGTACCGGCTCTGTCTGGATGCCGTCCGTGTATGGGAATGTTTCCATGTGTAAGTCTAAAATCTCCGCTGTCTTTTGGTATCTCTGCTGCAGATCGGGCAGGTTGTATTCTTCCAGACAGGTCAGGTCTAAGCCGATGGTACGCAAATAATACCCGCCAGTTTCCAGCTTGATGTTGCTGTACCGTTGCTGCAGAAACATACAGGGAATTTTGGTACGCTGCTGATTGGGGTCTTGGTAGAAAGAAAATTCAGGTAAAAATAGTTTCAGATAGTTCGACAAAGAATCGGCAACCGTTTCCACCGTATAATTCATTCCATCAACCCCCTTATCTTTTTGTCCAGTTCTGACAGCACCGTTTTTTCATAAGCCTGTTTCCCTTTGTCCGCCATAAACTTCCCTTTGACATACTTTGTTTTGGTACCCACGACCATGCCCTCATCCTTGTTTGGGTTATACTCCAGCAGACCGCTGTCTTCGTTGATGTATAGCCCAGGAACAAAATGCTGGTCCATGCGGTGTCCATTATTCACATAAGAGGCATAGTTCAGATTGTTCCGTAGCTCTGTTTCCACTTTATTTCCCTTGATCTGCGGCTCTGTTTTGCTGTCTGTTGCCCAATGCTGTTTCAATTCCCCGCTGCGGGTGTTTGTGCCACGCAAATCACCAGCTGTGGGCGGTGTGGCATCTGTTGCCGCCTCTATGGCACGCAGGGTGGCGTCCTTTGCCACCTCTGCCAGTACCCTTGGGACATCTTCCTGTGCTTTTTTCAGCTGTTGGATGCGTTGCTGTAAGCTGACTGTAAAACTCATAGCATCACACCCTTTCCTGCTGCAGCAGATGGATTTCCTGATGAGCAAGTCCTCCCATGATGTTCCCCACCGGTTCTGGATAATAGTTGGGGTCTGACGCAAAGGCTCTGATATTAGCAAAATTCCTGCCAATCCTTGCGCCACGATGGATGATCAACTCATCACCGGGACGGATATCCACGCCCAAGCCGCAAGCCAAGCTGTCCTCCTGATTGATATTTGCCGCTGTCTGCTGCATCTGGATAGCTTTCTTTTCGGAACGATATACCCGGCAAGGAACAGCCGTCAAAACCTGTTCTCTGCTGTTGGAAATCAGTGCCTTTGATTCATCCGGCACCACACGCCACACATCTACTGTATCGGTATACCATGCGTCAAAATTCATTAGCCACACCCCCTAAATAACAAGGGTTCCACCCATGCCAACCAGTCTTGCTTCTGTCGCCAGAATCTGACCATACTGGGTAGCGTTCAGGCTGCCCCAGTCCTCTGTGGCTTTGGTCAATGCAGAAGTGTCATAGGTTACGCTGGTATCTCCCAGTGTTTCCGATTTCACCACGCCCACCAATGCTCCTGTGGCTGCCGCCTGTCCTGCTGTTTCACTGGCAGGAGCAAAGGTACGCAGATACAGGGTTCCATAATGGGCTACATACAGCCCAGCTGCATACCGCCAACCGTCTAGCCATTTATCCGGCTGGATAGATGTATTCGCTCGGCTGATAAACTGATTCAGCATCGTTTCTGGCAGAAGGGATTCTCCATCAGCTGTAAAAAACTGCGGGAAGTCCTGCTGGAACATTTCCGCTGTATAATTGCCTACCGCATGCCCGATATGAGATGCAGCGGCTTTGACACCCAAAAACTGTGGTTTCATACAGAACATCCCGCATCACCTCATTTCTTCTTTCTCTCAGGTTTCTCTGTTTCTTCAGACTTTTCAGCAGCTTCCTGTTCTGCCTTTTCTGCTTCAGCGGCGGCTTTGGCTTTTTCTCTGGCTTCCTGTTCTGCCTTTTCTGCTTCTGCATCCGCCTGTTCCAGCGCGCTGTCCTTTGTGGTGGAAGAAACTGCAATCTTCCCGTCTTTCACCAGTTCTTTGAAGTATTTTGTTTTTGTCACCCAATCAGGCACAGAGCCGATGTAATCTTTGGGGATCGGATATGCCTGTCTGCCATCAGAGCTAGGGATGATGATGTTTCTTTTGGAAATAATCACTGTTGCCATCTTTCATACCTCCTTATTCGTCGCCGCCAATGCCGTCCCAATATGTCACGGTGTTGGGGTACATCATTTTGATTTCGGAAATATTCGCCATATACGCAGTGTCATAGCACACATGCGCCACATTGGGCTGTGTCATAATTCTGTTCAGGGGAACCAGCTCATCCAGACCAATAAAGCGTTCATGGTTCACATAAACGACCATTCTGTCTTTGCTTCCAGTACCTGCGCCTTTGCACCACGCAGTTGCACCGATATACAGCTGACCTTTGCCTTCTTTGTTTACGATGTTGTTTTCCAGCAGATAGTCCAAAATGCTTTTGGTTGCCAGTTCAGAAACCTTGGTATTCACCAGATACAGATACTGTTCATAAGGTACCAAAATGTGATTCGGGATAGCTGCCGTATCAAAACCAGCCGCTTCCCAGGTAGCAGAAATAGCAGTATTGATGTCCAGCAGGATTTCGTCAGGTGTTTTGTCCTTCCAGTTGGTTGTGCCTTTCGCGCCGTCTGCCACAGTGGTTTCTGTCACGTCAGGATGATTTACCAGACCGTATGTACCATACTGCGCAAAACCGGCATAGACGTTCTCGTCCATATGTTTGTCATAGCTCAGGCGGACACCCTCCTGAAGCAGCTGATCCAGACTTCTGCCAATGTAGCTAGATTTCTGCATATCCACAAACATGATACGCAGTGCCACAGAATATACATGCGCCTTAAACAGCCCTTTGTCCAGAGAAGCCTGTACAATAGGAATACCGTTTGCGCCACCCGCTGTGATAAGACTGTCACCGCTGCCACCTGTTACACCATATTGCACAGACAAGGCAGAGGCAAAATCTACCCAGCCGCCGCCTGTTTCGATAGGTACATCTCTGGGATATGTCACACTGGTCAGAGGCTGCCGGATGATCGGGTCTCTTTTTTCCAGTTCGGAAGTCAAAAACGCATTGCCGGAAGCAATCCCTGCTGCGTCCATTACAGGCATACCCACTGGCTGTGTCTGTTTGGGAGTAATGATACCACCGTCAAAGACACCCATATTGTTATAACTCATATCGTTCCCTCCTTACGCATTGTTCATAGTCAGGATGCGCAGTTCTGCAATACCATTGGCATCTGCAGGACCTGCCCACTGACAGTTGGTCAATTCTACCACTTTGCCGCTGTCGTCTTCTGCCTCGAATCCGCCAACCTTAGCAGTAGAGAAGCTGCCATTTTCTGTTGTACGGACAAACACCTTGCCGCCCAGACTGGGAGTACCTCTCTGGCAGAAAACATTGATGCTGCCTCTCTGGAATACAGGCACCGCTTCTGCAGGTGCGTATTCACCCTGTCCCTGATTCAGATAGTTCAGAGAGCTTTTCACCTCTCTGGCAGCAATGCCCACAAACTTATCCGCTGTGGAAGACGCCCCCATCTGTACCACTGTCACACCGTCAGCGGCATATTCCAGTGGTGCGCCGAAAGGAATATTTGTGCTGCCACCCGCTGGTCTTGTGTTGATAATCATATCAGGCTGTCTGGCGTAAGAACCAGTCTGACCATTCGGCATACCAGTGCCGATCACCTGTGTATTCAGTCCCATATCTTTCACACTCCTTTTTAATTCTGTAAATAACCTGCTGCTCTCAATTTTTCCAGAAGACCGTTAAAATCCTCCTGAGTAGGTGCTGCAGCAATATTTGCAATAGCAGGCATCTGCTTTACTCCTCCCAAAGCCTCTGGTGTGGCAGCCGGAAGGGTATAAGAAGGTCCTGCCGGTCCTTGTGGACCTGCTGGTCCGGGTTCACCCTGAGGACCTTGTGCCCCAGTTTCCCCTTTTTCACCCGCTGGTCCCTGTGGACCCGTTTCTCCTTTTGGTCCGGCTGGTCCCATAGGACCTTGTGGTCCTGCTGCGCCTTCTGTTGGTCCGATATATGCTATTCTTAATTCAGCAATGTCGTTTTCATCGGCAGAACCATTCCACTGGGCATTCACCAGCTGGATAGTATTTTCCCCATCTTCTGTAGCTTCCAGACCGCCAACCATAGCATCTGCAAATAACGGATTTTCTGCCACTCTGACATATACTTTGCCATCAATGACAGGGGTTCCCCTTTGGCACAGCACATTGATGCTCCCACGCTGGAATACAGACACAGCGTCTTCCGGGAAATAAGCTCCTGTACTCTGTGCCAGATAGTCTACTGCAGTTTTGACTTCGCGCGCAGCAATCCCGATGAACTGATTGGCTGTGTCCCCTGCTCCCATTGGTAAAACTGCGCCATTCTCTCCACGTTTCAATGCTGTTCCAAACAGGATTGGCATTTCTCCACCCAAAGGCGCAGTATTGACGATCATATCAGGCTGTCTGGAAAAAGAACCAGCAAAACCATACTGCATACTTTTTCCAATGGATTGTGTTTGTAAACCCATACGCTCACCGCCTTATTTGTTTAAGTGTGGATTGAATTTGGCATAAGCTTCCTTCTGCTCTGCGCAAATGGTACTCATGTCTTTACGCTGGCTGGATGCTTTCTTTGCGCTGTCCTGAGTAGCAGCAAGGATATCTGCCCCCATATTGCCTGAACGGATGGAAGACAGTACCGCATCTACGACACGGGCGCGTTCATCCTTATTTTCAATAGCTGCCACAGCCGGACGAATTTTTTTCAGAAGCTCTACAGTGAAAGCATCACCGGCAGTACATTTTTTGTCTTCCATTTCTTCCGCAGAAATGGTAACTGCCTTTTCCGGCTCTGCTGCAGGTTCTTCCCCGACCAGACGGGCAATTTCTTTGTCAATGTCGGATTCATCAGACATTTTCTTTTTGTCCATCTGATTTGCTTCCAGGAAAGCCCCCATCATTTCGATGAGTTTATCCAGCTTTGCACCAAGATCGCCACCCTGCATACCATCTTCTGTTTCTTTGGGCTGTTCTTCCGGTTTCTTTTCCGGTTCGGGTGCAGGAGCCTGTGTCGTTTCCGCATCCAGTGCCGTTGCCGTTGTTTCTACCATTTTTTCCAGTTCTTCAGGATTGGCATCTTTTGCCGCGCTCCCAAAGAGCTTCAAAATCTCTGTTCTGAATTTACTCATGTGATTCACTCCTCTTTCTGGTTGTTTATCCTTAATGGCTACCTCATGCCCAGCACGCCCAGCCGGTACCACCGCCACATGGTTCCCTCTGATTTGTGTTTGTCGGTACCCGTTTCCATCAGGTACATAAATGCAAGTATAACCGCAGGAAACCTCCCGCTTCACACCATTTTCAATGTCGCTAATGAGAGACGCATCGGTGATATGCAAGTCTGCCACCAGCTTGTCACCTTCCCTGCGTACGTTCTGGACATGCCCCCGACTGTACGCTCCTGCTGTTTCCGGCAGAAGGTTGTCGGGCGGATGATTGTCTGTGACGATCTTTCCCTCAAAAGACGCCATTGCAGCCGGAGAAAAAACATCCTCCTCGTAGCGGTTGACCGTGATGATTCTTTCCGGATCGCCGTCCAGACCAAGTTCCCTTGCCAGATATTCCATGGTACCTGTGCGGGCAATGGGGACATTTTTGCAAATCAAGAATCCCTCATCCGTTTTTGTCTGGTTGGGGCTGATTTCGGTACCGTAATATGTCAGCATTTATCTCACCCCCGGTACCAGTTTTTCCTGATCTGCACTCTGTCCCGTCAGTGCTTCCACCAACATATCAGTCAAGATACTCTGATGGTCTGTTTCGTCTGCATTGATTTCCAGCAGCTTTGTTACGTGCTTCTGTGGTGCCAGCGCAAGAATTGCTGTATAAAGGCGTACTGTTTCTGTTTCAGCCGCAAGGGCTTTCTTCAAAAGTTCAACATATCCTTCCATAGTGCCTCTCCTTTCTGGTAATTCTGGTGGTGGGGGTGGCGGTTTGTTGGGCGCCAATCCTGATCTTACCATGTAATTATTTTTCATCGGTGTCCCTTCCCTCCTTGCGATATAACTGCAACCATTTCTTGTACTTATCATCCCCCAGCCGCTTATGTTTCCGGAAGGTTTCAAATGTCTTAGGCACCTGATTTCCCAGCGTCATGCGGTATGTTTCCCACTGCCGATAGTCCCGCAGCCAGTCAGCCCTTGCCGTTTCCTTTTTCCGGTAGGCGTCTATCTGCTTTTGAGTTCTGGGGTCCATGGTGGGAGGATTCTTTTTGAAACTGGAAAAATCTTTGATTTTCTGTATTTCTTCTTTGCTTCTGCCTGCCGATGTCCATGGCGTCAGCACATGAAAGCAGCCTGGATGAATATTCAAATAACTGTTGGTCAGATCATTGGGACCTGTGGGGTCTATCTTTCCAAAAGCAGAAGCCAGTGGGGGAAAATCCGGGTCTTTGCCGCTTTTGCTGTAAACCCGCCCCTCCAACGGTGCGCAGATTTTGCAAGTAGTTCCGTGGCTGCTGATCTTGTACAAATCGTGTTCTTCGTCTGCTGTCAGTGTTGCCAGTACTTCCGCCTGTCTGCTTGTGGTTCGAGCCACCATGCTGCAATAGGTATGCAGGCTCCATCGTCTTCCGGCTTTGTCTACAAAGGCTGTGACGCCTTCCCTTGCCAATGCCTGAAAAATATCATTGGCGGCTTTCTGGGCGCCTTTCCCCATGGCTTGTGTCTGGGCTAAGGTTCCCAAAGTAACCCGGCGGAAAATATCCCCCTGCGTTCTGCCGATGAGGGCATTTTGCAGGGTGTTCTGTGCCGTTCCTGATGCTTCTACGATTTCCCCCATAAGATTGGTCACCAGACGGTCCATAATGCTGTACTGTGTAGCAGTCAACGCCTCCGCGTTTTCATATCCTCGGACATGTTTTTCCACTGGTTCCAATATCTTACGGGCTTCTGGTACCCGAACATAAAACTGTTGTTCTACCATCTTTGGTACATATTCCCAGCAGTCTGTTTCCATCTGTTTCAAGATAGCCTGTATTCGGTTCAGGGCAGCCACGGCATGATAATCCACCAATCCTTGAGAACGCAGCCGTCCAATCTCATTGATGATGGCTGTTTCTGCTCGCAGGAATATAGCTATCAGTTTTTCCAGTTCTTTTTCGTTTGGTGCTTTTTGAATTGGCATCTATCACGCCTCCTCAAATCCCAGCCCCATAAGCGGATCGCGCAGAGCCGTCACATCCTGAAAGGTCTTTCCCTCGTTTTTCTTGATGGTTTCTTCGGAAATACTGTCAAACATAGAAGTTTCTTCTGCCAGTTTTTTCAGTTCTCGCTGAGCAGTTGCCTGATCCAGCAAATTAGCCTGAAAAGCGGCAATGATGGTTTCGGCTTTTGCCTTTGCGATCTCTGCCACTTCTTTGGCTGTTGGCGTCCACAATGGAGGAAACTGGATGTCCATATCTTCCGGAACACCGCCCCATACGCTCATAGCAATGATAGGCAGCAGCTTTTCCAGAATGGGGCGCAGCTTGCTTTCCCGCAAAGTGTCCACATAATCGTAATAGTTTTGCAGATCACTTTCCCCTGTGGCGTTCAGTCCTGCCGGCGCACGCCCAAACAGCTTTGTCACTGGAATCCTGCTGGCACCGGATAAGTCAAGGCACATACTGTCATAGATCTCCTGTAAACCCGTAAAGGTGTACTGGGTATTTTTCACCGAATCACCTTTATTCACCAGCTGCATGCCGAAATTGGATTTCAGCACGTTCTGTGCCTGCATCATGTTCCAGAAACGCTGCTGGATGGCAGTGGGCGCAACGGAAAAAAGCTGATCCAGATTTTCCACCTCCATAGAATCCACATTGGCACGGAAGGTCAAAGCAGCCATATTCGCTGCCACATTGTCGTGTTTCACCACGTCCGCATAGAGGGCTTCCACCTCCGATTCTCCCCAGTACATTTCTGCCATCTTTTCCAGATACGGCAGTTCCCGACCGACAAATCGGATAATGCGGGAATGATGGACAGATACCACCGTTCTGCCGTCTGCCATGTTGATGTCATAGTATTTGGGCAAGCCAAAATCAGGGTCTGCCAAATCAGAAACCAATTCCATACCGGGTGTGATACCGGACCATCGGTCAACGATATACAGCCCAGCAAAGGTACCTGGAAGTATGGTGTCCAGTTCAAGAGGTTTGGACAAATCTTCTTGCCCTCCAATCAAAATCAATCCAGCCGCGCCGCCATACAGCCTGCCCCAGCGCATACCCTCATTGATACGATCATACAGCTGCGTCTGCCGCAAACAGCGGTCAAGTTCTTGCTGATATTTCGGGGAAATGGCACCGGATACCGTAAAGCCTTCCCGCAGCATATCATCCGGTATAATGCCCACCACATTCTGCACCACCCAGTTGGAACGGTACAGGCTGTTCAGAAGGGCATAGTCGTATGTCATGCGGGTCAATGGGTACTCTGTTGCTTCCAATGGAGATTGGGAGCCGTAACCCAAATGAAAAAGCGGATTGCTGAATGCATCCGCTGTCTGTACCGGCTTTGTTGTGCCAGCTTTCTTTCCTTTTCTGCGGGACAATCTTCCCACCTCCTATGTCACCCGCCAGTCCGGCAGGGAGTTGATATAATAACGCAGCGCATCTGGTCCATGGTCCTGTTCTTTCACAGGCTTTTCTTCTCCGCGCTGGCTGGCTTTCTCGTCCCAGCGATATGCCCCCAGCTCGTTCCGCAGCCCTTCGCACTGCGCATGAATCTGAATTTGACCACGGCTCATGAGTGTGGACGTTTTTCTGATACCGTCCAGTACATCATTTTTTGCGCTTATCACAAAAATCCCTCTGCTTTTCAGTTCTGCGATGAAGGAAGCTGCAGAGGGGTCTACCAATACTGCACAGCCGCCTGTACCCATGAATGTTTCCAAATCGTCTGCATATTCCTTATCTGTTTTCTGTCGATGTTCTTCCCGGCTGTCCCAACGATATTCCCGATCGATACGAACCGTTTCCTGGTCGTCATATATATCCAGAAAGACACAAGGATTCGTGGTACCATAGTCAATGGCAATCGTTCTTGTGGACCGCCAGACCATATCCACAGGGGCTTCTGCCGTGCTGTAAACATTCTTTTCTGCAGAGAACATGTCATAAATCAGACCTTCGGGAGAGCGGCGCAAGCCCAAAATATCGCGGGCATACCAGATACTTTTCCTGTCATAGGTAGATAGGGTCTTACGCAGGTTATCGTCAGATACAGAAAGGTTATCAGCAATGGTGAAATGCCCATAGTTAAACCCATAATCTGGATTTTTCTTTTGCTTTTTGGCGTGGAAGTCCAGCACTGTCTTATAATACCAATGCCCGTCCCCTTTCGGGTTCAGGTCGTGAAAAACTGCTCTCTCCGGACTGGTCAGCGTTCTGTCAAAAACCTCCTGGATAAAGTCTGCCGTACATTCATTGGCTTCTGTCACATACGCCATGCCGTAGGTATTCCCTTTGATAAGCTTTTCATCGCCACTTTTCCCACCGCCGGAAATCAATACAATTTTTTCACCAATGGGTGTCTGCACATACAGGCAGTCACGTTTTTTGAATTCGCCTTCTCTGCAGCGTCCCTCAAAAAAGTTTTTCATGCCAAAGCCATCACAGTCCAGCACATTCAACTTTGCCGTTGCTGTGGATACCCCAGCGACCAGATGCAACCTGCTTGGATGCCGTTCCAATCTGGTACAAAATGCCAAAGTGTTGACTACGTTCTTTCCGCCACGCTTCCCCCCTTCAGAAATATTCAGCCAATGGGTAAAGGTGCGGTCAAAATAATCTTTCTGATTCTGTGAAAATGGAGCCGGAATGTTCATGCCTCGTCATCCCCTTCAAAGTCGTGGATGTTCCGATTTTTCCCGGGGCGCATGAGAATTTCAGCCAGCGCAACCATATTGCTGCCGGTATCCTGTTCCTGCTCTGGCTTTTCACCCCAGCCGCGGAAATTATTGATCAGGCTGAATTTTGCGCCGTTGACGCCGTCACGGTCAAACAGTCTGGCTTCCGCATATTCTTCGATTCTGGATTTCGCGCGTATAATCGTGTCAGCAAATTCTTTTTTGCATTGGTATTCCATGAGAGATTGCCTAGAAGCGAATCCTAAAGCAAGTGCCAGACCTGTCACCGTTGGTGGCTTTGGCGGTTTGGTATAGACCAATCCTGTTTTGGGAGTACATACGGGATTCCCATTATCGTCCAGCAACAATTCCCCTTCACATTCTTTGAAATACGCGTCTATCTTTTCCTGTATTTCTTCTTTCGTTCGAAATTTCGGCGGTCTGCCGACATACTTATTTTTCGAAACAGTCACAGCTTCCACCGTCCTTTCTGCCCCCAAAGAAAAAGGACGCCCCGTAAGGCGTCCCAAAAGAAAGGAGGTGCATTTATGTCTTTTTCCACGATGCCATTTTACCACACTTTCATGTGTCTTTATGTGTCCTTTTCAGATAACTTCAAAATGCAGCAGTGCTTTTCCATGAAGTTTTAACACATACCGGTAATCATAGTTCATTTCCACAGAAATTTTCTCCCATCTCTGTTCCAGCAGATAGCGTCTGGACAGGATTTCCTGTTCTGTTGGATCCGGAACCATGCCGATCTGCTGACGGATTTCCCGGTAAGTCACCATCTGCATTTCTTTTTCTGCTTCCAGTTCCCTTACCAGCTCGTCCCATCTCGCTGCGTATCCAGACAGATCGGATGTACCACTACCATGCGGCAACCCATCCCCTAACCCAACAGGGCTTGTCTCGCTGGAACGCAGCGCATCAATTTCTTCCTGTATCCTCTTCGCCCTTTTCTTTGCTTCCTGGTATCTGCGCAAGTACTGCTTCTTCTCTTCGTTGTTCATCGGTATTCCCTCCCCGTAGGTTTATGCCGAATCTGGATACGCTCAATAAGCTCAAAATCACAGATACGCAATAAATCTTTGATCAGTTTGATGATACGGTTGGCATCCTCATCGGCTTCCTGCTCTCGTTTATGTATGGCGTGTAAAACTGGCGATGCAGTCGGGTCATAGTATCCGCTGCCATTGCGGCTGAGTTCGTCCATAGTTATTCCCTCCAAATCATAGGTGTACCATCTGGATTTACAAGAACGGTAAATACATCACCATATTTAACATCACCAGCTACATACATCACTTTTGTTTCTGCATGATATACTACGCTGTAACTACGACCTTCATACACTTCCACAAACATTTCCTCTTGCCCTGCTTCCGCCTCACTCACCCCGCAACATGCAAGTGATACGGCAATAACTGCCGCCGCGAGGGCGCAAATTAAAAATCGTTTCATTTTATCACCATCCCGTTTTATTGAATACCTCAAACCTTGCTTTTACCATAGGATGTTCCATAGCTGCAGCAATACTCATACCATGGTTATGGGCAAACGTAACAGCATACTCCCCGGCTGGATTAAGCATTTTATCAGGTGCTTCACTACCTGCAGGGACTTTTGCTTTTTTAGGCTTTTCCTTGTCGTCACATGCCTCATTGCAAGGTTTATCAAACTTCGAACAATAATTACAAGGTGTCATATACACACAAAAAATCGAATTTTTATTTACCATCATGTCAAATTCACCTCTTTTGATAACAAAATCCTACAATTCAACAACAAATTCATCCACTTCGATCACAGAATCAATTTGTTTTTCGGAATAGATTTCTTCCACCTCATCAAAAGTTTTTTCCTCAGTTTCTTCGGCTGTATCGGCTTCAACATAAACAAAACCGCTGTAAGAGACTTTATATTTTCCCATTATTCCTCACCCCCTAACAGATCTGGAAGGTACAGAGGTGAGTTTTCAAAGGTGACAAAGTCATACACTTTTGACACTACATCGGAACATTGCCCACCATCCGTGTAAATTTCTCCTGATTTTTTCAATTTTGGTTCATTTTCAAAAAACCAAACACGATCATATTCGTTTCCCTCTCTGACTAACCAAGGAAACCCCTCAGCGATCCTCCCGCGGATTGCAGTTTTTTGATCCTCGGACAGGTTGAAAACAGGGTGGTTTTTAGCCCAGTTTTCTACATTCTTAACTATTTCTTCTTCCTTTCTCACCATATGAGTCGGAAGTCCAGATATACAACACTTTCCGTTATGCATTGCACAATTTTCGCACCTTCCATTTTCATCACACATTCTTTTCCATTCTTTCAAAAATTCCACTGCATCCATGGTCACTCCTCCTTATCGTGAATGTTTCCGATGACTTCAAAATCTTTTTCTGGGGTAAAGTCATTCATCCAAATAGGATTGTACGCACCTCTATCAATTACAAATTGACATTGCTCAGAAAGATATTTTACAGCAACAGGGATTCCAGGTTTTTTGCTGCCAATTATTGAAATTATATCCCCCTCGAAAATTTTGACACCCTTTTTATCTTTCAATCCTATGTACTGGCAAACCGTGGATGGGTCTACTTCGTAAAAATCAATCCCTACGATATTCCATTCATCACACGCTTTCCCTTTATAATCTGAAATAGCTATAGTACCGACAAAAACTCTGTTTGAATTCACCATTCCATCATCAAAAACATATCCTTCCGTCCATTCGCCAGTATCTATCCGTTTTGCCTTAAACAAAATTCTTCTCATAGCATCCTCTCCTATTTTTCCAGATCAATCGCTTCTCCCATACGATAAGTCGCTCTCTCATCCGCTGCTTTGTTGAATGCTTCTACAAATGCCTTTGTTTCTTTTTCTTCGATCAGTTCATAAAGCATATCCTCTGCCCAATCTTCATACTGGTCATCACCAAGCATTTCCGTCAACGTGGTTATCAATTCTCTTTCATTGATCTGTACGGCATCTTTTACAGCTGTAAAAAATTCAAGATTATATCCCTCGTTATATGCAATACAGCTTGCGATTTCCCCTGCTTCAATGACTTCAGTCATTCCTTCTTTATATTTGACAATGATCAATTCACTCTCTGGTATCTGTGATAAATTTTTCATTTTTCCTCACCTCACGAATATTCTCTACGCCTCACAGCGGCTCACCCGTTACAAAATAATACACAAGCTGGATAAACGGCGTAAAAACTAAGAAGATTGATAATGCAACAACAAATAAAGTGGCTGCTGCGGTTTGCAAATGCGACTTTGTTCCAACTTTAAACGAAGCGTATATAATCACAAAAGCCAGAAACATAAGGGTCAGTTTATCTAAAACATAAAATACAGCTTCAAAAAATGTCTGGATATTCATGTCGATTTTTCTCACCTCTCTATGATTTTTTCTTTTTTGGGATTTCTCACTTTACTCTCATAAGCCTACAATATTTTTCATTTGCTTCTTTGGAACGTTTAAGGGCTAAATCCGCCTTTCTCAAAACGTCCATAGGGACTTTTGATATAGCCTTCCCCTCATACGGTTTTAATAACTGCACATATTCTTCCGTTGCTTTTCTTGATATTTCTGTAAGTTTTTCCGCCTTTTCTATCCGCTCCATTTCCCTTTGAAACTGCAGGTCATTTAATGCCCGGTTTATATAATATTCCGTGTCTCCCAATGACAGCTTTCCAGCCTGTTCAATCACCCATATCAACTCTGATTTAGTGCAATCAGTTAATTTCATTCCATCACCTTCTTATATGTTTCCTCAAAAATATCCGCCCTTACGTTGTACAGTTCACCTTTTACACCACGAACAATATAATCTCCGTAACGTACCAAGTGTGTACCTTCGAGCGTATCAACGAATAATTCTTGCTCTTTATCAAATGCTATTGCGTTATAATGCAACACTTTTCTTTCAAACGCCTCTACCGCCCAGTCTGGAACATACCAATTCCCATCCCTATCTTTCAAATCTCCATCATACTGAAACGCTTCTACCTCTACAGGTCTTTTTTTGTATTTTATATGAACACCCCTTTTTCATTCCGTTGTTTTTCGCAACCATTCCATTATGTCTTCCGGTCCACAATTAAACCCTTCTTTGTAGATTTCGCATTGTGGATTTTTTCCGAGTTTTGCACAATCCATGCAATTTGCTCCAAAATTGTCTAGAAACACAGCCAATTCCTCATCACTCATTGACCGTATGTGGTCTGCATTCGATATAACTTTACTTTCACAAATTCCAACTTCCGGAGTTTCCCGAATTATTTTCCGAATCAAATCCAAAGGAAAATACTTCGTTTTGCAGCTAATCACAACCATGTTTTTGTGTTTTCTTATTTCTCTTAAAACTCTATCACCATCAATTTGCTTCAATCCCTCACCCCCTAAACCTTCTTTCCAATTCTTTCCAAGCTTCCTCTGTCAGCGGTTTGCCGCAATATTGGCAAAACTTCTTTTTTTGAAGAATCCATGCTTCCGGAAGTCCTTTTATTTTACATATCTTGCACGGTTCCCATTTTTCCCGCATTTCTTTTTCTTCCCCAGAATCTTTTCCACGCATCATAACCAACGCTTTCCGTGCAAAAAAGTATGCTTTAGCCTGTTCTTCACTATCAGGGACGGCAACCACAAAATATTGAATTGCTCTATCAACGTCTTCTTTATCCCCGATCTTGTGCAAATGAACATCTTCCAACATACTTACCGTTTCTCGCAAAATCCGGCAGCCATGCACCCCACAATTATGTTCATAGGCACATCCTAGGCAAACTAAACTTCCCGTTTCTACTTGCATCCTCTTGAGTGCCTTTATCAAATCTTTCAAAACCATCATGATTTCACTTTCCTTTCTTCAGCACCTCATCCGACACTTCTCTGATCTTCTGACAAATGATTTCAAACCATTCCCGATCACCGTTGATGATCGTCTGCGCCAGATCCCGCATCAGTCCTTTTTCCTCTACCCGCAGCCAGATAGCAATGAGATTGGGTTCATTGGGCATCTGGTTATCAAATATTTGATAAAACATATATGCCAGCAGATGTTTCCGAATCTGCAAATTGATTTCATCAAATGTTTTCCAATGCCCACCAATGGCTTCCCGTCCCAACTCAAGAGCCTTTCCTCTGCGTCCAATGAGCATCAGATACTTTTCTGCCTGTTCTTTTGTTTCTATCTGTGTCATACTGTCCTCCTTTCATGGAATTGTGTGACATTTTGTTTTTTGTGTGAATTTGTGTGACCAAAAGTCACACCGCCGAAACCATTGATTTTACTGGATTTTCTAACTGTTTTTTCCTATTGTGTGAAATGTGTGAAGGTTTTTGCATACCTCGCATACGTAGAAACGTGTATATAACTATCTTGTATATATACTCCCATATATAAGGTGTGTGTAAATCGTCACACAAGTCACACGTTCACACATCTGCAAAATCAAAATGGGTAAAAACGTTGATTTTACAAGGAAAACGCCACTTTTTCATTTTTCACACACTACCTGTCCTTCATTCTGAAAAGTCACACATTTTCAAAAGGGGCATTCCTCACTGTCTGGAATATCCTCCAACTGCATCTGCCCGTTGGGGTCTTTGATGATCCAAACGCAGGAAACTGCCTCGCCATTGATACGTTTTGTCTTGGTATATCCCTTGCTGACCTCGATTTTCCCTGTCTGTTTCATCCAGCTGAGCAAGGATTTTGCGCTGTATCCGGCTTCCACACAGATTTTCTCGAAGCGGCTCTTGATAACATAAAAATAGGTATCATCCACCATGCCCCAGCATTCCATGATGTCGTCATCATCATCGAATTTCTTTTTGTTGGCTGCCAAGGTTTCACGGATGTATTCATAAGCTCGTTCATTCACAGACACGTCTTTTTTGGATTTCAGGAAGGGTTTCACATCCTGTGGCTTCAGCGCCAGACCATCATGGAATATGGCTTGCTCTGCCAGAAAGTCCGCTGCCAGTATCAGCGCCATTGCCATGGACTGTTTCCCTGTGGTGTCCATCTGTTCCAGCTCTTTGGAATAGATTTTGTAAAGCTGTGCCGCTGTCGTAAAGCTAGGATCATTCCGTTCCAGCCATTCCACAAAATACCTTCCGGCAAAACCAAAATTCTGCAGACAGGTATCTGCCACGTGCTTGGGATCAGCAAATAATGCTGTGGTACATTCCACCTCAATGATACGGTTCACCGCCCCACCACTGCTGGAAACCCCTGTAATGGGCATTTCCCCGTTGGTCAGGATGCAGTTACACCATGTAGGCGTTTCGTCTACACCGCCGGCTTTGTTCCCACGGGTCTTGCCAACGCCTTCTGACAGCTTGTATATCTCCTGGTCAAAACTTTCCCGACTGGAAGCAATCTGCAGTTCATCCATAATCAGTGGCATATTGTAAACAAACGCCGCAGAGCGTTCTTTCCCTACGGCAGTGCTGTTAAATGTCTGAATATACCGTCCCGGTCTTGGATCTGCCCAAACGGAAGCGGCAAGCATCAAGCCAACAGTCTTCCCTGCCTCTGTACCACCCCAGAAATGGACGAAAAAGGGCAGGCAGTTCAATGGCTGCACCAACACCGATGAAAGACTCGCCGCAATGAGAAGACGCCCATAGAGGCTATTTTTTCGGACATCCAGAGCCATTTCAAACCACTGGGTAAAATCTCCCACCTGTTTCACGCTGTCAAAAAAGTTCTTGCAGGACACATCCCCGTCAAACTCCAAATGCTCCACATAAGGCGAAAAACCATAGCCTTTTACCCAGCCCAAACGACCAATGCTGCTGACCTCCTCAATGCGCTCATAGTTGAGATTTTCCGCATCATGGAGATACCTCACCAGAAGTCTGGCGTTCTCGCTGTTCACTGCCACGCCACGCCCCGCTAGATCCAGAATCTGTGACGCACTGGCAAGGGTCCGCTTGCTTTCTACCAAAGATCGCCAGAAATTGCCTTTTTTATATTCGATTTTCAGCTTTTCCGTATTGTTGTCGATATTGACCAGACGCTTGGTGGGCAAGATGGGGTGGATGCACGCCAGCATCTCCCCCATTTCTGTTTCCACTCGGATGCCGTCATCATCGGCGATCCAGTTACCACAATCCAGCTCTATGGGCTGCCCAGAAAAATTGGTGGCGTTTTTGATGGTATTGCCCCTACCTCGAACACCCATCGCCTTACAATATTCCTTGAATAATGTCTTAAAGTTACGAACACCAACGGATTGGGCAACACAAGCCATTTGCTCGATTGCCTGCGTAAATTCAAACCCATTATCACGGTGGCGGTAAACAACCTCAAAAGGTTCTGGGGATGTCAGAAAATCTTCTTTGGTATATTCTCTGAATTCCAAGCTTACCGCCTCCTTTCTCCAAGCAATTCTGCAATGATTCTGCCAGTACTATTTTTATGGCAGAAGATATATTTCAGGTTATGGCGCTTCTGATAGCTAACCATATAACGGTAAAGTGTAGCCCCAAACAGTTTCGAATGCTTACTCGACCAATTCTGTACATCTTCCAGACAACTGATTTTTTCTTCAATCAAAACATATACTGTAGATTCTGGCGGAACTCTTTCGAATTCCGCCTTGATTCTTCTGCCATTTTCTTTTGTAATGTTTCCTGCCAATTCCAAGAGATTTTGTTTTCGTTCAATCCATACACCTGTTCCAGATGTATAATCACATACATCAAGTTTCTTTCTTTCATAGCAAATGCCATTTTTTTCAAAATACCTGATAATATGCTCATTTTTCTTTTCTCTTGTATCTACATAAATCACGGTTCATTCCCCCAATCAAAATGGAAGGTCCTCATCCTCCAAACTTTCATTGATTGGATAGAATCCGTTATTCGACTGTCCTTCAGCAGAAGGATGAGTTTCCCCAGTGTCAGATTTACTTCCAACAAAATGTTGTTCTTCTATGATGACCTCAGCAGCTTTTCTTTTATTGCCTTCTTTATCGTCATACAGTCGAATCTGTAAATTTCCAACAACCAGCATCTGCTTTCCTTTTGTAAGCCATTTTTCCGCAAGTTCCGCGCTTTTCCCAAAAGCCACACAATCAATGAAGTCTGTATCTTGCTGACCTTCCTTCGCATATTTGCGTTTAACTGCCAGTGTATATCTGGCAATCGCAGTTGGCTGTGCGCTATTGGAATACCTGATTTCAGGATCACGAACCAAACGACCTAATAATGTGATTTTGTTCATACTCAGTCCTCCATGTCATAATAAAGATCGGCGGCATCCACCACATGGAAATTTTTCGTAGACTTACAGTAGTCACAATGCTCACATCGTGTTGGTTCAATCTCTCCCCTCTTGATAGCTGCATATCTAGGCAACATTCCACGGAAATATTCCATACGTTCATCCAGATACTCTTGAGGGATATGTAAACCCTGTATATCTGTTACAGGCTCTTTAGATGCAGCCGCCAGATAGAAGGGAAGCTTATTTCCTTCAATTTCCTGATAAATAGCTCCCTGAAGATCGTATCCCCATGCGGCAAACCAAGGCATTTTTTGACCGTCTTTCCAAATTGGAGAAAAATCTTTCATGATTTTCAGATCAACAATCTTTTCTCCGGGAAAATACGCATCCATTTTGATTTTTACAGGAATTCCATCAATAATGCCTGTTTTAATAACCTGTTTTTCACCAGAGAGCATTTCCATAAATGCTGGATCACTCTCAATTCGGCTGATGATTTCTTCTGCCCTGCGATAGTCTGATTTCAATGTACCGGATTTGGTAAAAATATCTGGATGTTGTGCTTTGAATACATCCAACGTTCCCTCAAAGTGTGCATCTACATATTTGCCAACCAGCAGAGAGGTGGTTTCCTCTCTTTTGTACTCGCCTTTTGCTTCTGCCAACGCTGCTGCCTCACAGCTTTCAAATGCTTTGAACTGGGATACGCTCATATACTCCATACTTGCTTCTGTGGAAAAATAGTTTTCGTTTGTTAAAATCACAGTGCAGTCACCTCCAAACAATCATCATCAGTGGTTCTGGTCGCAATAAACTGCAGACCTTTTTCTTTACACTTTTCGTACAATGCTTTTCTGTTGTCTTCTGAAAGCTTTTCTGCCCCATCGATAAGAATAATCTGTAGTGCATTAGGCTTACTGATTGCCACATCAACACAGAGGGAAAGTTTTTCGCCTTCAGACAGATTTGATACCGGCAAACCATGGATCAAAGGAATTCCATCCTTGACTGTCAAACCTTCCACAGGGATATGTGCTTCTTTCAAAATTTCTCCGGGAAGTGTTCTTGCAAGCTCGATCTGATTAGTAAACCACTCAGATTTTTCCTTCAAATCTTTTACTTCTTCCTGCATACGCTTCATACGATCATACTCATTCAAATGCTTAATCATTTCAGAAGCAATCTGCAGTTCTTCTTCCCGTCCCCGTGTATCAATTTCTTCCATGGCAGCATATTTTTCAGCAAGATCCATATCACTGCCCAGTTTCGCTTTTTTCGTTTCAAACGTCTGGTCTGCAAGCTTTCTTTTATCTTCCAAACCTGCATCTACCCTGGAAAGCTTTTCTTCAGCAGAAACCAATTCAGCTTTCAGACGTTCTACTTCCCCTGTCAAACGCTCTCTTTCAACAGAAACCATACGTTCTGCCTCAGAAATTTCGATTTCACGTTCTGCCTCAAATCCCCTGATTTTGTTATCATAAGAATCTTTGAAAGCCCGCGCTCTTTGAATCTTGCTGTTATGCTCCCTGTCTTTTGCCAGTTCTGTATATCCAGCAGAGAGATCAAAAGTTCTCCACTTATCAGCTGCATAGTTCTCTGGAAGCTCCTTACCGATTTCTTCAATCATTGAATTTTTGTTGCGAATATCCCTGTTTGTATCCTGACGGCGCTGAAAATAAACACCCTTTTCAGACTGAATATCATTCAGCACCTGCAAAATATTTTGCTGGTAATCAACACCTGCTGGAATCTCTCCAAACTTCTCCCGAATCCAGTTCAAGTCCCAGTCAAATTGAATCAAATCCAGAATGATTCTGTTTTGTTCTTCTTTTTTCATGGACGCAAATTCCACTGGATTCAACTGCAAGGGTGTAAAAATTTCATGAAGAAAGCTTTCAGGTTTTGGCACTGTGTAGCCATTTTCCTTGACCATCTTATAGTCCGCCTGCGCCATGCGTTTTTTTCGATTGATAGATAACCCTGTATCTGTTTCAATCAGGATTTCGCCTTCTTCTGAACCGTCTTTGATGATATAGTCGCGGTCAGAAGAATTGGTCAATGCGTAGCGGATTGCATCCAGTACAGATGTTTTCCCGCTTCCGTTTTTCCCAGTGATTTCAACACTCTTTCCATCCAGTTGCTTTTCTGTGATACCAAACAAATTCTTGATGTAAATTTTTGTAGTTTTCATTCTTTAGATTCCTCCTGCTCCTTAGATTCCTCCTGTTTTTTCGCTGCAAATTCGGTTGCACAATCAGAACACAATGCTTTTCCATACTTCGCTTTAGTATGAGCTGCTACTTGTTCTGTAGACATTTTTCCAAATGGTTTGATATTTGCTCCGCAGTTTTCACATGGAACAGGTTTACCTGAAATAGTTCCAATACCTTCGCGTGGTGGATACGGGCGAACACGTACACCACCGACCATATCTCCCGCGAATTTAACCTTTGGATCATAATAAATCTGTATTCTGGTGCCTTTCCATCCCTCTACCATAGGAGTTCCAGCAAGTTTGGAAATAATCTTAGAATTCGTAGCGTTCAAAACCAACGGTTTAATATTTTCTACAAAATGTAAAACCGTTTTTTCAGCTTTTCCGCTGGCGTTCTGTACCATTTCTTTTGCTGTGGCAGCAATAGTACCAGCGATCTCAGGCATACCTTCTAAATCGGCAGCACCCAAATATTTCGGATCTGAAACAAGTTTTTTCCAATGCCCACTTACTTCATTTTTCATATAAAATCACCATCCCTATCAATCCTTATCGAACCAATTTATTTCTACATCATCCGGTTCGTCTTCTTCGGTCTGTTCTTCCGGCAGTTCAAACCCCAGCATGGCTGCACACATTTCCTTGCTGATGCTGTATTTCTCGTGTACCACATAGTTAGCAAAGGCTTCCACTCGACCTGCCAACAGGGCATATTCTTCACTTGCCGTTTCCGGTGTAAAATCAATATATTTACTCATTGCAATTCCTCCTGTTTTCTGATACGATAATAGTGATTTTTATTTTTCTTTTCCTCCCACACTGCGCGCCAACGCAAGGGAGGATTTTTTCTGTCTAGATTTTTGGTTATACTCCTTCCATTTTTCTTTGTTTTCCTCCCGGTACTTCTTTCCGTAAGCAGCTACCTTTTCTTTGTTTTCCTCGTAGTACTTCTTATTGTAAGCAGCTACCTTTTCTTTGTTTTCCTCGTAGTACTTCTTCTTAGCAGCAGCTACCTTTTCTTTGTTTTCCTCCCGG
>PPYF01129550.1_pt1 | contig 35114 bp, 32 predicted proteins | sample 1559871 | NCBI WGS metagenome assembly PPYF01 (sample SAMN08240021, study PRJNA423297) | Human gut metagenome, whole genome shotgun sequencing project.
CATGTTTGTTTTCTTGCCGGAATCCATGGACTCCGGACAAGGTTACGCTGTTTACTTTTCTAGGTCCGTCTTGCTGTTTGTCCTTCCCCCTTTTCGGGGACAGCTTGGCTAGTATACCATTTTCAGCATCCTCTGTCAACACTTTTTTTCTGATTTTACAAAAAAATTTGAATTTCTTTTGACAGGAGCATTGCTTGTATTGTTGCCGTATATTAAGTGTTTATCGTTACCATCGGAATGCAGGGAGGACCAGGAAAGAACGGCGGCCGGTGCATGACGTGGAGTATTTTCAAAGTTGAGTAATTTTCTATGTAGATTACGTGGTTGGAAGACCGTTTTCTTCTTTGGGAATGCGGATAATGAATTCATAGTAGTCGCCCCGGTCAAATTGTGCCGCTTTTGCCGTAACGCCGGAACGTTTTAACATACTGATGGTTTCTCGGATGGTATTGATAAAGATTTTGATATCCTTGATGACATATTTTACTTTCCCGCTCTTTTCCTTCTCGATCGCCATTTCAGATTTGCCGAACGGCTTGTCCTTGCAGGGACGGACGTATTTTTCCAGAGTCCGGTTTACCAGGTCTTCCGCCTTCTGCACGTTGTATTCTCTTTCGATAATGACTTTCAAAACTTTTAACTGAAGCTGTTCATCCGGTAAACGCAGCAGCGCCCTGGCATGACGTTCGGAAAGATGATTGTCGCTTAGCTGCTTTTTTACAATGGGAGGCAGTTTCAGCAACCGGATCTTGTTGGCAATGGCGGACTGGCTTTTTCCAACCCTCTGAGCAACTTCTTCCTGTGTAATGCCGTGATCAACCACTAAGCTGTGATATCCTTCCGCTTCCTCCATGTAAGACAGGTCTTCCCGCTGCAGATTCTCAATGAGAGCCAAGATTGCGGAGTCATTGTCATTGATCTGATACACCACTGCCGGTAATTCTGTCTTTCCCGCCATCTTGGCGGCCTTCAGACGCCGTTCCCCGGCAATGAGCTCATACATTCCTCCCGGCATGGGACGCACACTGATCGGCTGCAGAACGCCATACTCTTTGATCGAATCCGATAGTTCTTGTAGCGCTGTTCTATTGAACACTTTCCTAGGTTGGTAAGGATTTGGACGAATTTTTTCCAAAGAAACATTCATGACCATACCTTCCCCGAGAAGACCGTCCATCTTATCGGGATCTGACGCATAATGATGAATCAAATTTGTGTTCATGATAAAGCACTCCCTTTTGTTATTATTTTTCGTTAAGCATTACACTATAGGATTCAACAAGGGAGTCGGTTTGTCCTTCTTACATTTTCACAAAATCAAAAAATATTCCGTTAAAATTACGATAAATTATACTATAAATCGATCTAATTCGACTTACAGAAGAGGTTTTTTGGCTGCAATCCCTGCTTTTCTGGGATATTTTGTCGGAGTGTGACGAAATTTTCTGAAATAAAAAACATTACGCTGATACGTTTCTTCGTCTCCCTGTAGAAAAAATTCGTCTTTCGACTCCAATTTTCCTCCTAATATATCTGCTGCTTTTTGCCCGTCTTCTTCTTTTCTGCCGCCCTTCATGGCAATAAAATACCCCTCCTGTCTGACCAGCGGCAAACAGTATTCCAGAAGAACCGGCATAGGTGCTACGGCCCGGGCCGTCACCAGGTCAAACCGTTCCCGGTAGTGTTGATCGATTCCCATGTCTTCTGCGCGCAGGTGCAGCAGAGAAAGCGACCGCAGGTTCAATTCTTGTTGAACTGCAGATAAAAAATGGATTCTTTTTCCTAAAGAATCTACCAACGTTACGGAAAGATCCGGACAAAAAATAGAAAGGGGAAGACCGGGGAACCCGGCACCGGTTCCAACATCCGCCAGCGTCTTTGCTCCGGAACGGAGAACAAAGGGAAGAATCGTCAGGGAATCCGCAAAATGCTTTATAATAACTTCCTTTTCATCCGTTATCGCAGTAAGATTCATTTTTTGATTCCATTCCAGCAGCAACTCCATATAACGGCCAAACTGCTCCGCCTTCTCACGGGTGACCGTTACTCCAAAGGGGGAAACGCTGGTCTGAAATAGATTGTAAGCCTCCTCCGTCATGCGCTCTCCTCCCAATCATTTTTTCAGATAAATAAGCAACGCGGTAATATCCGCCGGAGAAACGCCGCTGATTCTCATCGCTTGTCCAATGGATTCCGGCTGGACTTTCTGCAGCTTCTCCCGGGCCTCTAAGCTCAAATTAGGAACAGCTCCATAATCCATATTCTCCGCCAGCTTTTTTCTCTCCATCGCCTGGAAATGCTCCACCTGTTCCAGCTGTCGCTTAATGTATCCTTCATATTTAATATGAATCTCTACTTGTTCTGTTATTTCCCGGGAAAAACAGGGGATATTCTGCTCTGCCTGATCCGGAAACGCCAGCCGCTGCAGCGTAAGAATGTCGAAATAACTCAGTTCCGGACGTTTCAACAAATCTTTCAAGGAAGCGCCGCCCATCAGCGGAGTGCTGTTTTTACTGATCAAAAATTGGTTGACGGCTTCCTTGCCTTGGATAAAACATTGCTCCAGTCTTGTTTTTTCCCGGGAAATATTTTCATATTTTTTACAGTATTGGCAATACCGTTCTTCTGAGATAAGACCTATTTGATAACCCTTTTCCGTTAAGCGTTCATCTGCGTTATCCTGACGAAGCAACAGCCTGTATTCCGCCCGGGATGTCATCATCCGGTAGGGTTCCCGGGTCCCTCTTGTGACCAAATCATCGATTAAAACACCAATGTATCCTTCGGAACGACGAATCAGCAAGGGGTCCCGTTCCTGCAGTTTCCGGGCGGCATTGATTCCTGCAAGCAATCCCTGGGCGGCGGCTTCCTCATATCCGGAGGACCCATTGATCTGACCAGCGCAGAATAGACCATCCACCAGTTTGCTTTCCAGGGATAATTTTAGCTGCCTTGCATCAATTGCATCGTATTCAATTGCATACGCCGGCCGCATAACCGAAACATGAGATAAACCTGGAATAGAATGAATAAACGCAAGCTGTACATCCTCCGGCAAACTGGAAGACATCCCTTGTAAATACATTTCTTCCGTATCCCTGCCCATTGGCTCCACAAATACCTGATGTCTTTCTTTGTCCTGGAAACGGACTACTTTGTCTTCAATGGAAGGGCAATAACGAGGTCCAACTCCTTCAATTAATCCATTATACAACGGCGAACGATGCAGATTAGCCCGGATAATATCATGTGTTTCCTTCGTAGTATAGGTCAGATAACAAGGTTCTTGATTCTCCAGGGAGCTTTTGCTGACAAAAGAAAAAGGAACGACCTCCTCGTCACCCTGCTGTGGTTCCATGACGGTAAAATCCACACTGCGGCGATTGATTCGTGCCGGTGTTCCGGTTTTCAAACGGATCAAATCAAAACCAAGGTCCGCCAATACGGAAGAAAGCCGGTTGGCTGGAAAATGGCCATCCGGACCGCTGCTGTAGCTGACATCGCCAAGAATGACTTTTCCTTTTAAATAAGTGCCCGTACACAAAATGGCACAGCGGCATTTGTAAATCGCACCTAAATGTGTCTTCACACCAATGATCCGGCCTTCCTCCGTCAGAAGATCCACAATCTCACCCTGCTTCACATCCAGATGTTCCTGCAGCTCCAATTCATGCTTCATCGCAATCTGATACCGGCGCCGGTCAATCTGTGCCCGCAAGGAATATACGGCCGGACCTTTTGCCCGGTTCAATATTTTTGATTGGATGGCGGTGGCATCCGCTATTCTCCCCATAGCGCCGCCAAGCGCATCGATTTCCCGTACCAGCTGTCCCTTGGCGGTTCCTCCGATACTGGGATTGCAAGCCATGTTAGCGATTCCATCCAGCGTAATGGCAAAAACCGCCGTTCGAAAGCCAAGCCTGGACGCTGCCAATGCCGCTTCGCAGCCGGCATGGCCCGCGCCCACCACGACAATATCGTACTCTCCTGCAACAAAACTCATATCAATTCCTCATCTCTGACCGGACATCCCATTACTTTCCCAAACAAAACCGGGAAAAAATTTCCTCTAACACATCTTCCTGAACGGAGTCCCCCGTGATTTCTCCCAAGTATTGACCGCAGCGCCATAGATCATAGGAAATACAGTCCAGCGGCATCTGTTGTTCGTAGCTGTCTATGGCTTGCCGAATTGCTTCCAACGCACGGTCGATCCGTTCTTTGTGCCGTGCGTTGGTGATCATGACCTGACTATTCATGAAATACTGTTCTTCGGTAAAAAGAGTTTTGATCCGCTGACAAAGTATGTCGATTCCCTCTCCATCCAACAGAGAAGTTTCCACAGACGGATACGCGGCGTACCGCTCCGCCAACCATCTTCTTTGTTCCGGAGACGCCTTATCTTTCTTATTTATAATTAAAAAACACTTTTCCGGCGGAACCGACAAAAGAACTTCCTCATCCTCTGCGGGTCCGGAACCGCTTTGGTCCGCCGCATCAATCAAATACAATACCAGATCCGCCTGCCGGATAGCCTCCTGGGCTTTTTCAATGCCAATCCGCTCCACAAGATCCTCCGATTCCCGAAGTCCAGCGGTATCGGTTAAAATCACCGGAATACCATCCAAATCGATCCATTCTTCAATAATATCCCTGGTGGTTCCCGGTACATCCGTTACAATGGCACGGTGAAATCCGGATAAGACATTCATTAGAGAAGATTTTCCGGCGTTTGGCCGCCCGGCGATTACCAGCTTCAATCCCTCTCTCACCAGCCTGCCCCGGTGATACGTCCGGCAGAGCCGTTCCAATTCCTGTTTCGTCTGGCACAGTACATCCATGGTGTGCTCTCCGGTGTTTTCATCCATATTATATTCTGGGTAATCGATTGACACCTCGATTTCCGCCAAACAGGAAACGAGCTGACTTCGGATTTTCACCAGTTCTCTCGACAACCCTCCCGATAACTGCTGAACCGCCGCTTTTCGGCTTTCTTCCGTTTTCGCCTGAATCAAATCCAACACCGCTTCTGCTTTGGACAGATCGATTCTTCCGTTCAAAAACGCTCTTTTCGTAAATTCTCCCGGCTCGGCAGGACGGACGCCCAAGGAATACAGCAGCTCCAGAACACGCTGCAATACCGCATAGCTTCCATGGCAATTGATCTCCACCACATCTTCCTTTGTGTAGCTGGCCGGCCCGTTCATTTTACTTACCATACATTCATCCAACAATTCACCGCTGGTGGGATCCAACAAATAACCATGCCGGATCGTATGGCTTTTCATAGAGGACACATCCTGCTTTGGGCGGAGAGGGTCAGATAAAGAAAAATGGACAGAAAAAATCTTGTCTGAGACAGAACATGCCTCAGACCCACTGATTCGTACGATGCCAATCCCGCCGCTGCCGGGCGGCGTAGAAATGGCGGCTATTGTGTCTTCTATTCTTGTCAACGTTGATCCCGTCTCTTTATGAAAGAATGGGTCCTTACTTTCTTGTGTCTTTCAGGCGTACCACAACACATCGGTAAGGCTCTTCTCCCTGGCTGATGGTTTCCACATACCGATGATTCTGCAAAGCGGTATGAATGATTCTCCGTTCATAAGAAGGCATGGGATCCATTGTAACGGGTCTTTTATAACGGGTAACACGCTCCGCTGCTTTGGCGGCCATTCTGTTCAACGCCTCTTCCCGTTGTTTCCGATAATTCTCCACATCGATGACTACCCGTTTGTATTCGGTCTTCTCTTTATTTAAAATCAAATTAGCCAAATAAGTAATTGCCTGAAGCGTATCCCCGTGCTTCCCGATCAGGCTTCCCACATCTTCCCCATAAATCTCGACCGTTATGGAATCACCTTGGTCATTGATCTCCATGCGCGGCGTAATTTGCATGGTTTCCAGCAAACCGTTTAAAAAATTTGCAATGACTTTCGTATCCGAAATATTTGCCGTCACGCGTACTTTCGCTTCTTTCCCGCCAAACAATCCCAAAACGGCTTTGCTTCCTTCGCTCAGGATCTCCACATCCGCGTCCTCTAACTCGATTTGCAGCTCATCCAAGGCCAATTGGATTGCTTCTTCTACTGTTCTTGCTTCTTTTTCCACACTTTTTGCCATCACAAACTACCTTCTTTCTTTTTACAAAAGACTTTATTGATCAGAACAGTCTGTCCGAGAGACAGCACATTTCCTATAATCCAGTAGAACACCAGTCCTGACGGAACAGAAAAAGAAATCAGCAGCGTCATCAGCGGCATGATTTTCGTCATCATGCCCATGGTGTTGGCAGTAGGATCCTTTTCCTTTTTATCTTTGTTCCGATTGGGAGAGAGCAGCGCTTGCTGAATATAAGTAGTAACCAAGGAAACAATCGGTAAAAATAGAAGCGGAAGGTAGATTTTCCAGTCGTCTCCCCATTTCCAAAACTGCCAGCTGGCGTTTTGCCCCAAGTCAAAAATCTTTAAAAAAGTAGTATTGATAAAGTCTCCGCCGGTAACGCCTTCCGCAGCCTTCGAAATTTCTTCCGGATGGCTTAAGAAGTAATTGTTTACGTTAATCTGCTGTAATCCCTTTGCTGCCACCCCAAGAGCATTGCCGGCGTATTCGGAAAGCTTGTTGATGACATCGGAAGACAGCATACTGATATAGGTCAGCGGATTCCGAATAATCGTGTATAGAGTAATCAAAATCGGAAATTGCAAAATCAAAGTAAAACAACCGGACATAGGGTTGATGTTGTACTTCTGAAATAACTTTTGCTGTTCTTCCGCCATTTTATTGCGGTCGTTTCCATAATTTCGTTTGATCGCGTCCAGCTCCGGCCCAAGTTCCTGCTGCTTTATCAAGGATTTCTGCTGTTTGATGCCAAGCGGAAACAAAATAATCCTGACAAAAATGGTAAAAAGAATAATGGCAATTCCATAATTCTGAAATGCCAGATTCTCATAAATCAACTTCATAAGTGCGCCGAACGGCCTTGCAATAAAGTCTAACAAACTGTACACATCCTTTTACTTTACGGGATCGTATCCACCTTTGCACAATGGATTGCACCGTAAGATTCGCCAAACGGCAAGGAAAGAACCCTTCAATGCTCCGTATTTTTCAATTGCCTGCAGCGCGTAAGTGGAACAAGTCGGGTAGAAGCGGCAGCAAGGCGCGTTCAGTGGAGAAATCCACTTTTGATATCCTCTGATCATCCAACACAATATTTTTTTCATCTTCCGCTCTCCCTTATCCGCTGTCTATGACAAAGAAATGGGTTCCTCTGCAAACAAGCCAACCGCTTTGCACAACCGGTGCAATTCCTGCCGGACTTGTCCAAAATCAGGAAGAGAAACAGCCTTTAATCTATTATTTGGCGTGGCGGCCGCCCGTTCCGATGCTCGTGCCAAAATAACGATATCGTATCCCGGCCGGATGGCCGGTTCCAAAAACCGGTAATTCTCCCGAATCAGCCGCCTGACTCGGTTCCTCTGTACACTGTTTCCGAACCGTTTTCCTGTCGTAATCCCCAAACGGTTCTGCTGTTTGTTGTTCTTCAGCGCATAAACCACTAAAAAATGTCCTGCCTTATAGCAGCCCTTCCGGTACACTCTTTGAAATTCACGGTTCTGTTTCAAAGAAACAGTTTTCTCCATGTTCATCTCCTATCCGGCAAAGAAAAGGAAAGACTACAATGTTATCTTGCAGTCTTTACGCCGAAAGAACCTTTCTGCCTTTGCGTCTTCTCCTCTGGAGAACCTTTCTGCCATTGGCAGTCCGCATTCTTTTTCGGAACCCATGTACCTTGCTCCGTTGTCTCTTTTTCGGCTGATATGGTCTGATCATTTCTGACACCTCCTTCTGAGTAAAAAGCAAAAGCTATTATATATAAAGTAATTCATTCTGTCAACAAATAAAGTTGCCTTGAAAATTGTAAAAAATTCTCAAAAAAAAATTTTCCCCTTTTTTTCACAACATCTTGTTGTCCTTTTGTTTTGGATATACCAACGGTTGTAAAAAAAAATTTTAAGAAGTTTTTTCGTCAAAAAATCATCAAAAATGGAGGTTGCCAAGCAGGTAGTTTTTCTGATATATTATCTTCACGTTCTCCAATCAGAACCAGGAAAGTACATAGCCTTCTACGAAAGAAAAACACCAAGAAACTACCGTACAAAGGATAAAAACTCGATTCTCGCTCGTTTTACCATGACATGGTAAAGCCGTCCTTTTTTGCGTGAATCGAACGGATAGAGATATATTGGAGGAATGGCATAATGACGGATGCATTACAAACGATCTGGACGCAAAGTCTTTCTGTTTTGAAGGAAACTATGCAGCATACTATGTTTGAAGCATATATTGTTCCTTTGAAACTCTTGGATTTTCAAGAGGAAACCGCGCATTTTGAGGTTCCGCTTCCTTTTTACATCAGCGCGTTGGAGACAAAATTCTATACCCAGATTCGTGATGCCATTACTTCGGTTACCCAAAAGGAATATCGTCTGCAATTTCATCTCCCGGGAGAATATAAACTTCCCGGAAAGCAGAAGAGTTCCTTGCCTGCTTTTGTATCGCATCTAAACCCGAAATATACATTTGATTCCTTTATTATCGGAAACAGCAACCGGATGGCCTACGCGGCAGCCGTCGCGATTTCCGGAAGTCCCGGAACCGCATACAATCCCTTTTTTATTTATGGTCAATCCGGCCTTGGTAAGACGCACCTGATGCACGCAATCGGCAATCAAATTGTTACCGACGATCCCTCGAAAAAAGTTTTGTACGTTACATCCGAAACCTTCACCAACGAATTTCTGGATGCCATCACCCACAAAACAAACGAGGAATTTCGAAACAAATATCGCAAAATCGATGTTTTGCTGATTGACGATATCCAATTCATTTCTCAAAGAGAACGGACACAAGAAGAATTTTTCTATACTTTTAATGCTTTATATGAAGAAGGAAAGCAAATCGTCGTTTCCTGTGACCGCCCTCTGCATGAAATCAACATTTTGGCAGACAGACTGCGGACCCGATTCGCCTGGGGTTTGATTGCCGATGTACAGACTCCGGATTTTGAGACAAAGGTCGCCATTCTTCGAAAAAAGGCTTCTGAAAATTCATTTGAGATTGAAGACGAAATCGTGGATTACATTGCCCATTATACCGGAGACAACATTCGGGAATTGGAGGGAGTGATCAACCATTTGCGCATTTCCATGTCCCAGGGACGGGAAATTAATATGAATCTGGCGAAGGAAGCCCTCCGCCATCTTCAGACAAACGATGTTCAGGAAGTAACCGCCGGCGTCATCATTGACGTGGTCTCCCGGTACTTCAATGTCCGGGTGGATGAGCTGCTCTCTAAGAAAAAAAACAAAGAACTGGCTTTCCCAAGGCAAATATCCATGTATTTATGCCGTACTTTAACAGAATTATCTTTTCCAAAGATCGCGGCGGCTTTTAACCGCAAAGATCATACCACCGTAATGTACGCTTATGAGCAGATATCCAATCAAGTGGAAATCAATCCGGAATTGAAATCCATTATGGAGGAGTTGAAACAGAGTATTGTAAAATAAATACAGTCTTGTGAGAATGACGTCTTCCTGGAAAAAGGTGGACTGTCTTTTTTGTTAATCGGAAAGTTATCCACAAAAATTTGTGGATATGTGGACAAGTTTCTGTGGATAACATGTGGATAATTCTTGAAAAAATATCTCCTGTGGAAACTGTGGATAAAAAATTTATGTTATCCACATGGTTGTACACAGGTAAAAAATGCGGTATAATAATGGAAATTGGTGGTTATCCACATTATCCACACAACCTATTACTACTACTACTAAAAGAATTATATTATATAATAACAAGCAGGAGGATGAACGCAAATGAAATTTACGTGTAACAGGGACAACCTAATCGAGGGAATTAACGTTGTCCAGAAAGCGGTTCCTACCAGAACCACCATGCCAATCTTAGATGGAATTCTAATTGAAGTAGGAGAAGAACTAAGATTGACAGGAAATGATCTGGAATTGGGAATCGTTTTTGAAGTTCCTGCTATTATCGAAGAAATCGGCAGCATTGTTTTGGCATCCAAAACATTTGGCGACATTATCCGGAAGCTTCCGGATATTTATGTGACCATTGAAACAAGCAACGATAACAATACCGTCAGTATTACCAGTGGAAACGCCCAATATCAACTGCGGACCATTGCAGCGGAAGAATATCCCAGAGTGGTAACCTTAACGGAAGAAAATGTGATCGCGATTGCCGAGAAAGATTTGAAGAATCTGATTCGACAATCCTTATTTGCAGCCAGCCAGGAAGATACCCGTCCCATTCTCAAGGGAGTGCTGATCGAACACATCGGGAAAAGTCTGAATTTTGTAGCTTTGGATGGTTACAAATTGGCCGTGAAAACATTGGAAAGAGAAAAGGAAAACTCTTTCCGTGTGGTAGCGACCTCTCGGGTTTTGAATGAAGTTCTCAAAATTCTTCAATCCAGCGAGGATTTGATTCAATTCTGCTGTTCCGAGAATCAGATTATGTTCTATACGGAAAGTTTCCGTATCGTATCCCGTTTGTTGAAGGGTGATTTCATTGATTATGGCAAAATGCTTCCCCGGGAATACAAAACAACGGTGTCCATTTCTTGTAAAGAATTGTTGAATGGTATTGAGAGGGCGGCTCTGGTTATGACAGACGAGAGAAAGACTCCTTTGCTGATTACCATTGATGACGACGAAATCATTTTGTCTGCCAACGCGGACAATGGTACATCTCGAGAAGTAATTTCGGCGGAAGTAACCGGGGAGAAGATGGAAATTGGTTTCAATCCTAAAAATGTTATGGAGTGTCTGCGTGTCATTGAAGAAGAAACCATTCAGCTTCATTTGACCACAAACGTTGGTCCTTGTATCATAAAAAGTGAAGAAAACGACGATTATACCTATCTGGTCATGCCGGTAAAGACAAAAAATATGTAACAAGAGTAAATGATTTTCCGTGTTCTGTGCCGCCTTATGTTCTATCGATTGTCTTATACGCTTTTTGTTTCATCTGGTAAGATGAGTTGTTTCTAATAATTTATACCGCCGTAAGGCGGTGGAATGGATGGATATCATGGATCAAAAAATGATTCTGATTCATACGGAATATATCAAATTGGATCAATTTTTAAAGTGGTGCGGTGCGGTGATGACCGGCGGAGAAGCCTCGGAACTCATTAAGAACGGTGAAATTTCCGTGAATGGTCAGGTGGAAACAAGACGCGGCAAAAAAGTCCGGGAAGGGGATACCGTGTCTGCCTGCGGAATCCTGTATTCCATCAAAAGTGGATTGGAATAAAAACATATCTCTGCTGTCAGTAGATGGTATAAACGGCAGGAGTGGAGGGTTACTTTGGTCATCGGATCCCTGTGTCTGAAAAATTTCCGGAATTATGAAGAGCTGCAGGTAGAATTTTCAGAGAATGTGAATGTATTGTATGGAAACAACGGACAAGGCAAAACAAACATCCTGGAGGCTCTTTTTCTTTGCGCCGTAGGAAAGTCTTTCCGTACTTCAAAGGAAACGGAAATGATTCGGAATGACCAAGAGGAATTTCGAGTAGGCATATCCATTCGGCAGGACATCAACGAGTCCGTATCCGTTTCTCTCAATCGGAAAAAACAAAAAGCGATTCAGGTAAACGGGCTTTATTTGCGAAAAATGGGACAGTTGATGGGTTCTCTTCTGGCGGTTTTGTTTTCACCGGAAGATATGCTGCTTATTTCGGAAGGACCGTCTTTGCGGAGGCGATTTCTGGATATCGCCATCAGTCAGCTGAAACCATCCTATTTTTACAATCTGCAGCAATACAATAAGATTGTTGCTCAAAAAAATACTCTATTACGGGACATCAAACGGTTTGGAAAAAAAAATGACGTCTTGTCGGTTTGGAATCAGCAGCAGGCGGATATAGGCTTTCAAATCATGAAGGAACGAATTTTTTTTACGGAAAAGGTTTCCTATTTTGCAAAGCAGAAACACGAGTATCTTTCCAGAGAGACAGAACGGCTGGAAATCGGTTACGACAGTTCTATTTTAAAAGAATCCGGCCGGGAGCTTTCGTCGGAACTTTTTTTTGAGTTGCTGGAACGAAATGAAGAACGAGAAGTGGAGCGGGAGATTTCGTTGCTTGGACCCCACCGAGACGATCTGAGTCTCTTCCTAAATGGAATGGATTTAAAAAAATATGGTTCTCAGGGGCAAAAAAGAACGGCCGTCTTATCTATGAAGATGGCGGAATGGGAAATTATGAAACAAGATACCGGCAGAATGCCGTTGCTGCTTTTGGATGACGTTCTATCGGAATTAGACGGCCCCCGGCAGGAGCTTCTTCTATCCTGTACGGCAGGGGCTCAGGTGTTTTTGACCTGCACCAGTAAAAATTCATTTAAAAATGCCCCAAATAGTCAAACTCTTTTTCTATGCATACAAGATGGTCAAATCGATCAAAAGGAAAAATAGGGGTGTTTTTCAGGCTAATTCTTTCCTTCTCGCATAACAAAAGCTTGTTTTTTTCTTCAGAATATGATACAATGGAGTACGTTGTTTGAGACTATTTTCTTCTGGAGGAAGTCGTGTTTTTGCATATTGGCGATAATTATATGATACCCATCAAAGACATCATTGGAATCTTCGATTTGGAAGCAACCACGACAACCAAGGAAACAAGAGAATTTTTGAATGTTTCTGAAGAAGAAGGGTTTATTACTACCATATCCAAGGAAATGCCGAAGTCTTTTATCGTGACGGAAGAAGATTCCAGAAGTAGAATTTATCTGTCTCCTATTTCTGCCTCTACTCTTAGAAAAAGGATGGAAATTTGGGGAACGGGAATCGGTTTCGTCCGGAAATAGAAAGCGATTAAGGAGAATAAAACAATGTCGGAAAAAGAAGAAAATCTGGAGTACGGAACGGCCGGTTCCAGCAATTATGATGAGAGTGATATCCAAGTATTGGAAGGACTGGAAGCAGTTAGAAAACGTCCCGGTATGTACATTGGCAGTACTTCCTCTCGCGGTTTGCATCATCTTGTTTATGAGATTGTAGATAACAGCATCGATGAGGCGCTGGCCGGTCGCTGCGATACCATTATTATTACCATTCACAGCGATAATTCCGTTACCGTAGAGGATAACGGCGCTGGTATTCCGGTAGGAATTCATCAAAAAATGGGGATCCCCACTGTGGAAGTGGTACACACAATTCTTCACGCCGGTGGGAAATTCGGCGGTGGGAGCTATACCGTGTCCGGCGGACTTCATGGCGTGGGCGCTTCCGTGGTCAACGCATTGTCGGTTTATTTGGAAGTAGAAGTAAAAAGGGAAGGTAAGATTCATTATCAGCGATACGAAAGAGGCCACACGGTTACGGCTTTGAAAGTCATTGGAACATGCGATTCCACCGGTACCAGAACAACATTCAAACCGGATGATCAGATTTTTGAAGAGTTGGAATTTGATTATACTGTTTTGTTGAATCGTTTCCGGGAAATGGCTTTTTTAAACCGCGGTGTCAAAATTATACTGCGGGATGATAGACAGGAATCACCGGTAGAAGACATTCTTCACTACGAGGGGGGAATTGTTTCCTTCGTAGAATATTTGAATCGCAAAGAAACCGTTCTTCACGCCCCTCCGATTTATGTCAGTGGAGAGAAAGACGGATCGTATGCGGAAATTGCAATGCAGTATAACGATTCTTATGTGGAAAATATTTACAGTTACGCCAATAATATTTGTACTCATGAGGGAGGAACTCATTTAACCGGTTTTCGTTCGGCAATTACAAAGGTATTTAATGATTATGCGAGAAAATATAATATTATAAAAGAAAACGACAAAAATCTTGCCGGCGAGGACGTGCGGGAGGGTTTAACTGCGATCATCAGCGTGAAGCTGCACGATCCCCAATTCGAAGGGCAGACAAAGGAAAAATTGGGAAACAGTGAGATAAGAGGTTTGGTGGAGGGCGTCATCAGTGAAAAACTCAACTCTTTCTTGGAAGAAAATCCGGCTATCTCTAAAATCATTTTTGAAAAATGTTTGACTGCTGCCCGGGCGAGAGAAGCTGCTAAAAAAGCGAGAGAAATGACCCGCCGGAAGACTGCTCTGGAAAGTACGACGCTGCCTGGAAAATTAGCGGATTGTTCAGAAAAGGATCCAAGCAAATGTGAAATTTATATCGTTGAGGGTGATTCTGCCGGCGGTTCGGCGAAGGGCGGCCGAAACAGAGAAATTCAAGCAATTCTGCCATTGTGGGGAAAAATGCTCAATGTGGAAAAATCCAGAATTGATAAGGTATATTCCAACGAGAAGCTGCTGCCTGTCATCACTGCCCTGGGCGCTAATGTTGGTCCGGATTTTGATGTGGCGAAGCTTCGTTATCATAAAATTATTATTATGGCCGATGCGGATGTAGATGGTTCTCATATCCGTATGCTGTTGCTAACGTTTTTTTTCCGCTATATGCGCCCATTGATTGAACATGGCTATTTGTATCTGGCCCAGCCTCCTTTGTACAAAATCGAAAAAGGAAAAGAATATTTTTACGCATTTGATGATAAAGAGTTGGATCAAAAAATAGAAGGCAGAGGATGGAAACGAAGCGATTCTAATTTGAACATCCAGCGTTTCAAAGGTTTGGGTGAAATGAACCCGGAGGAGCTTTGGCAAACGACGATGAATCCGGAAACGAGAACGATGCTGAAAGTAGATTTGATTAACGCAGCTACAGCAAATGAAATTTTTTCGGATTTGATGGGTGAGAAAGTAGAGCCTCGAAAAGATTTTATTCATGTGAATGCAAAGTATGTTCAAAATTTGGATATTTGAACATGTTTCACGTGAAACATGTTGGAAAAAACTGCCGGCAAAAATGTTGGCAGTTTTTTATTTTTTGATTGTTACTTATTGTCTCCTTTCTCCATTTGTGCTATAATCAAAAGCGTTACCCTGAGAGGAGAGGAAATGTTTTATATGGCAAAAACCGTTGCTGTTGCAAACCAAAAAGGCGGCGTTGGGAAAACAACTACCGCAATCAATTTAAGTTCCTGTGTCGCTTATCGAAACAAAAAAGTCTTGTTAATTGATTTGGATCCGCAGGGGAACAGTACCACAGGAATGGGTGTGGACAAGCGTTCCATGGAGCAATCCATCTATGATGTGATCATCAACAATGTTTCCATTCCGGATGTGGTTCAAAAGACACAGCAAGATACCCTGGATTTGTGTACCTCCAGCATGAAGCTTGCCGGAGCGGAAATTGAATTGGTAAGTTTACTCTCCCGGGAGAGTCGTTTGAAGGATGCGATATCTGAAGTCAAAGATCAGTATGATTATATTTTTATCGATTGTCCTCCATCACTGGGGTTGTTGACTTTAAATGCGTTGACGGCTGCTCAAACAGTATTGGTTCCCATCCAATGTGAGTATTATGCTTTAGAAGGGCTGACACAGTTGATGGATACAGTAAAACTGGTCAGAAAACACCTCAACAAAAAGTTGGATGTGGAAGGCGTGGTTCTTACCATGTTTGACGCTCGCACAAATTTGTCCATTGAAGTAGTAGAAGAAGTAAAAAAACATTTTGGCAACAAAGTATATGGCTCCATCATACCACGAAATGTGAAATTAAGCGAAGCGCCAAGCTATGGATTGCCAATCATTTTATACGATGACCGTTCAAAAGGGGCAGAGGCTTATTTGAATTTGGCAGACGAATTTATTTCTTTGTCTATAGAAGAAGGGGAGGATAAGAATGACCAATAAAAAATCCGGCTTGGGAAAGGGTATTGGCGCTCTGATTGCCGCAGCGGAAGAAGAAGGCAAAAGTGTTCTGGAAATTCCTATTAATGACATTGAACCGGGAGACGGACAGCCCCGTCAGGTTTTCGATAAAGAAAAAATGGAACAATTGGCTGTTTCCATTCGCGAATATGGCGTCATCCAGCCCTTAATTGTAAAAAAAGAAGGAGAAATTTATAAAATCATCGCTGGTGAACGGCGGTGGCGTGCTGCGAGATTGGCTGGATTAAAAGTGGTACCCGTGATCGAACGCAATGCATCCTCCAAAGAAATTATGGAATTGGCGTTGATCGAGAACATCCAGCGAGAAGATTTGAATCCCATTGAAGAGGCGGAAGCATATCAGCGTCTGATTGAAGAATATGCTATGACGCAAGAAGAACTTTCTGAAAAGGTTGGAAAAAGCAGATCGGCTATCACCAATTTTCTCCGACTTCTTCAATTTGACGGAGAGATTCGTTCTTATTTGATCAACGGAACGTTAACAGCGGGACATGCGCGTGCGCTATTGGCACTGGATAACAAAGAAGACCGCCTCAAGGCTGCCAAGGAAATTCGGGAAAATGATTGGAGTGTTCGTCAGACGGAACAGTATGTCAAAAAGTTGTTGAAGAGCCAATCCGAACAGTCAGAAAACAGGGAGGAAGAAGATACTGTTCTCTCCAGTGTGGAAGTAAAACGTGTTCAAAATTCTTTGAAAAATGCGCTTGGGACAAAAGTGAAGTTGGAAGATAAGAATGGAAAGGGAAAAATTGTGATAGAATATTATTCTATTGAAGAAAGGGAGCGATTATTCGATTATTTAACGAAAAAATAAATAGTAAAATGTTTCACGTGAAACATTTCCATATATGGAATATTGTTTGTCGTACTTTTATACGCAGAAAGGGCTGTTATACAAATGATACTAGCAATTTCATTACAAAGTGAGCTGTATTGCATTGCACTTGTTCTTTTGGCTCTTATCTTCATTAGCGCCATTTTTATTGTAAGATTATTTGCCCGACTATCCGAGGTAGAAAGAAAACAGACAAAATTAAATAAAATATTAGCAGGACAAAAAACGGAAGATGTGTTATGTGAGGTATTGAAGCAGCAAAAAAAAATGGAAACAGAAATACAAAATTTAAAGAAAACGTTAAAAAAGCTGGAAGAAAGAGAAAAGAAAAATTTAGACAAGGTAAAAGTGGTACGGTACAATGCTTCACGAGATAACGATGCCAAACTAAGCTATTCCATTGGGATCAGCAACGAAAAGGAAGATGGCGTCGTCATCACCGGACTACACTACCGGGAGGGACTGAATCTTTACGTAAAGCAGGTCCAAGAGGGCGTTCCGGATGTTCCTTTGTCAGAGGAAGAAAAAAAGGTAATTCAGAGAAGTAAATTGGATAAAATTATTTGATGGTTGGAAAGAGGAGGAGAGAACGATGCTGGACTTAAAAATGATTCGACAAGATCCTGATCAATTGGCAGAGGCGTTAAAAAAACGAAATTCAAAAGTCGACATCCATTATTTTTTAACATTGGATAAAAAAAGAAGAGAAATTCTGGGTGTGGCGGAAGAGTTGAAAAGCAAACAAAACGCGGCGTCCAAATTGATTCCGCAGTACAAAAAAGAAGGAAAAGACACATCCGCCTTAATGACGGAAATGAAAGAAATCGCCGCGCAGGTAAAGGGATACGATGCAGAGGTTTCGGTTATTGATGAAGAAATGCAAGCTATTCTCATGGGAATTCCCAATATTCCCAATGACCGTGTACCGGTAGGAGAAAGCGATGCGGATAACGAAGAAATCCGTCGTGTGGGAATTCCCACGCAATTTGATTTTGCAGCAAAACCGCATTGGGAATTAGGAGAACAGCTTGGTCTTCTGGATGTAGAGCGAGCCGGTAAAGTAACCGGTACTCGGTTTACTTTTTACAAAGGCGCCGGGGCAAGATTGGAACGGGCTATTTACAATTTTATGCTGGATCTCCATGTGGATGAGCATGGATATACGGAAATTTTTCCTCCTTATATGGTAAACCGAACCAGTATGACCGGAACGGGACAGTTGCCGAAATTTGAAGATCAAGCATTCAAAATAGCGGATACGGATTATTTTTTGATTCCTACCGCTGAGGTACCGGTCACCAATTATTACCGGGATGAAATTTTGGACGGCAGCAAATTGCCTATCAAATATTGTGCATATTCCGCTTGTTTTCGTTCGGAAGCCGGCGCAGCGGGACGGGATACCAGAGGGTTGATTCGACAGCACCAATTTAATAAAGTGGAGCTGGTAAAGTTTACTACGCCTGAAACTTCTTATGAAGAATTGGAAAAGCTGACAAACGACGCGGAAGATGTTCTGGTCAGACTTGGTTTGCCCTACCGTGTGGTTCGTCTCTGTACGGGAGATCTTGGTTTTTCTTCCGCCATGACGTATGATATTGAGGTTTGGATGCCCAGCTATAACCGTTATGTAGAAATTTCTTCTTGCAGTGATTTTGAGAGCTTTCAGGCGCGGCGGGCGGGAATTCGCTATAAGATGAACAACGGAGACAAAGCGCAGTATGTCCATACCCTCAATGGTTCTGGCTTAGCCGTAGGAAGAACGACAGCCGCTATTTTGGAGAATTACCAGCAGGCAGACGGTTCGATTTTGATTCCGGAAGTGTTGCGGAAATACATGGGCGGAATGGAACGGATTTTCTGATTTTTGATGCTATTGCTTGTAAAAAGTCAATTTAATTGAATAAATTATGAAAAAATCTCTCGGCTTCCCTGTTTTTTGGTGCCGAGAGATTTGACAAAGAAGATTGTTTTTGTTATAGTGTAACTCGCGCCCTAAAAAACTATTTGGAGAGTTGGCCGAGCGGTCGAAGGCACCGGTCTTGAAAACCGGCAATGGGAAACCATTCCAGGGTTCAAATCCCTGACTCTCCGCCACGTCGCCGCAAGCTGCATATCGCTTGCGGCGACTTTTTTGCAAAAGTCACCGACGCGCTCATTTCGCCGCGTCTCCTCTTCCGCAAAAAGTCACGCTCGGCTCGCCTGTTCGCTTGTAAACGCGCTCACAACGGCTCGATGTCGCTACCAACTTTTTGCGGTACGGGAGTTCGACTCCAACCGCCAAAATGCCGAAAATATCTTTATCATGCGGCTTAGACACGTCGGAACGAGTTACGCTTGTTCCGATTTTTTATTTCATAAAAAATCAGTCACCCGCTCCACTGTTCCTCCTCTTCCGCAAAAGGTCACGCTGCGCCTACGCTGTTCGCTTGTAAACGCGCTCATGACGCTACGGCTTGCTACCAACTTTTTGCGGAATGCGGGAGTTCGACTCCAACCGCCAAAATGCCGAAAATATCTTTATTATGCGGCTTAGACATATCAAAGGAGAAACTTTGACATCATGAGAACCACCCTCGAGGGGGTGGTTCTCATGATGCCGGAAACCGGTAAATCCTTTCAATTTGCTTTCTGATTTTTGTCACTTCTATGTTGGCGCTGAAGCGGGTGGCAAATCGAACTCAATATGATCCGAAAATGATTGGCCAATGTGGAATCGCCCCGACCGCTCAAAAATGTTGAACCCACTTCGTGAACAACGGTACAATGTTATACTTTATACGGATGATCCCCACTATCGTACCGTATGTTCGATAGGTAAAAATTATATTATTGGAGGTGAGTCTGTAATGGCAGAAATGACGAAAGTATATAAGCAGGCGGTTCCTGCAATGAGATGTATTGGAAAAATTATGGGGATAGCAGTTCTCTGGGTTGGGGTGCTGCATGAGGCGATGCCGATCCTGCCGACCATTGTGTTATCCGGTTCCGTTTATCTGAGTTTGTCCCAGAATATCGCCGTGAAGTATCATGAAATTATGATGATTACCATAGCAACGTATCCCTTCTGCAAAATTATTTTGGCAATCCTTGGCGCGATAAAGGTGCGAAAGAGAAACTCACCGCTGCTTACTACCCTTCATAACATATCGGCTGTGCGGATGCGGCGGCTCGGTCCTTTCTTGGCAGCGTTCCATGCTTGGTCTTTCGGTAATCGGAATTCGGACAACATTCGCATCATGAACATGGCAACGGGAGCAGCTATGCTTGTCAGTAGAAAAAGAAAAGATAAACGCGGCATCCAAACCGGTGCAAACCGATGTAAAAACAACGGAACCCGTCGTTGCCGGCTACACCCAAACCAGAGCGTATTTTATGGTATGCTATCTGACAAAAGAAAAAACAGCAGAGAGCAACGCGGATCCCCATCGTAAAAATTAATTTTTGGGACGATTTTTTGTTTTTTTACTAGGTTGAAAAATTTTTTTAATTGCGCTACAATAGACAAGTCTGTTGCAAAACAGATAACCGAAAAACATGGAGTAGTGTTTATCGCAATCTAGAACGGATAAATACTGCTCTTCCTTTTTACAAGAAAATGGGGTTGTATATTATGTTGAAAGAGCTTAGCAAGAGTATTCGGGAATACAAAAAGTCCTCCCTTGCCACGCCGATTCTGGTTACCATGGAAGTCATTTTGGAATGCATCATCCCTTTCCTGATTGCCAAACTGGTCAACCAGATCAAAGCAGGCTGCGCGTTTGAAGTCATTGTCCAATATGGCCTTCTCTTGGTGGCGATGGCCGTCCTTTCCCTTCTGTTTGGGACATTGGCCGGTTCCACCTGCGCTACGGCGTCCTGTGGTCTGGCCCGTAATCTCCGGAAGGACATGTTTTATCGCATTCAGAGCTATTCCTTTGAGAACATCGATAAATTCTCCACCTCCTCTTTGGTTACCCGTCTGACGACGGATGTGACCAATGTTCAGCTGGCTTATATGATGATCATCCGGATGGCTGTCCGCTGTCCGCTCATGTTGGTCTTTGCGTTTGTTATGGCTTTTGTTATGGGGGGAAAGATGGCGTATATTTTCCTGCTGGTTGCGCCGCTTCTGGCGTTTGGGCTCTTTTTGGTGATTCGGAAAACAATGCCGCTGTTTCGGAAAGTATTCCGGAAATACGACGCACTGAATAGTTCGATTCAGGAAAATGTAAAAGCCATGCGGGTAGTGAAGTCCTATGTACGGGAAGAGTATGAAAAGGAAAAATTTGGCAAAGCAGCGGGAGATGTCTGCTCGGATTTCACCAAGGCAGAGCGGATTTTGGCGCTGAACAACCCCATTATGCAGTTTTGCCTCTATGTGGTGATGGTTTTTGTCCTTTCTTTCGGCTCGTACACCATTATTACTTCCAAGGGAATGGATCTGGACGTGGGACAATTCTCGGCGCTGCTGACATATAGCTTCATGATTTTGAGCAGCCTGATGATGCTCTCTATGGTATTTGTGATGATTACCATGGCCAGCGAATCCGGAAAGCGTATTGTGGAGGTTCTGCGGGAGGAAAGTACGTTGGCCAATCCGGCACAGCCGCGATATGAAGTGCCGGACGGATCGGTGGATTTTGATCATGTGAGCTTCAAATATTCGCAGAAAGCGGAGCGGATGGCTCTTTCTGATATTGATCTTCACATTCGTTCCGGAGAAACCATCGGTATCATTGGAGGAACGGGTTCCTCCAAGTCGTCGCTGATTCAGTTGATTTCCCGTCTGTACGATGCGACGGAAGGCGTGGTTCAAGTTGGCGGGCATGATATCCGGGAATACGATCTGAATAGCCTGCGGAATCAGGTGGCGGTGGTACTGCAGAAAAATGTGCTTTTTTCCGGAACCATCAAAGAGAATCTGCGGTGGGGCAACCAGCACGCTACCGATGAGGAATTGGTACAGGCTTGCAAACTGGCGCAGGCGGACGAGTTTATTTCTCAGTTCCCCGATGGCTACGACACGTATATCGAGCAGGGAGGAGCGAATGTTTCCGGCGGACAGAAACAGCGTCTCTGCATTGCCCGGGCGCTGCTGAAGAGGCCGAAGATTCTCATCCTGGATGATTCCACCAGCGCGGTGGATACCAGGACGGATGCTCTAATCCGGAAAGCCATGCGGGAATACATACCGGAAACCACAAAAATTATCATCGCTCAGCGAACCTCTTCGGTGGAAGACGCGGACCGGATTTTCGTCATGGAGTCCGGTGCGATTCAAGCGATTGGCACCCATGCAGAGCTGATGGCGTCCAATGAAATTTACCGGGAAATTTACATTTCTCAAAACAAGGCAGGTAAAGACGATGCGCAAGACTAAGAAAAACAAAAGTAAAAAGGGAATCACAAAGCGGCTTCTGGCAACTCTGTTCCGTTTCTATCCGGTTATTCTGCCGATTACGGTGTTCTGTATCGTTTTTAACGCAGTCATCAGTTCCATCCCCGCCGTTTTTATGCAAAATGTGATCGCTTTGGTGGAGTCCAGCTGGCAGACCGGAGACTGGAGCGCGGTAGGAGGAAAGATTCTTTCTTTCGTGGCTATTCTGGCTGTTTTCTACGTGCTGTCGTTGCTATCCGGCTTTGCATTCAATCAATTGATGGCGGTGATGACACAGGGTTCCCTGAGAAAACTGCGGGAAACCATGTTCAACGGTATGCAGGACCTGCCCATCCGCTATTTTGACCGAAACAATCATGGCGACATTATGAGCCGCTACACCAACGACATCGATACGCTGCGGCAGATGATTTCTCAGAGTTTTCCCCAGCTGTTGATTTCCGGTATTACCGTTTTGACGGTATTTGTCATCATGATTTATTATTCCGTCTGGCTCACGCTTGTGGTGCTGGCCGGCGTTTCCGTCATGCTTTTTGTTACGAAAAAAATCGGCGGAAATTCGGCAAAACATTTTATTCGGCAGCAAGAGGTTCTGGGACAGGAAGAAGGGTTTATTGAAGAAATCATGAACGGACAGAAGGTCGTAAAGGTCTTTTGTCATGAAGAAGAAAGCAAGAAAGACTTTGACGCCATCAACGATATGCTGTTCGCCGAATCCCGGCGAGCTAACAAATACGCCAACACGTTAGGTCCGATCCTCAACAATCTGGGCAACGTGATGTATGTGATCGTTGCTTTGGTTGGCGGCCTGATGCTTTTGTCCGGTTCCCCCAATTTGAGCATTTCCGGCTTGGCACTCAGCATCAGCGTAGTGGTTCCTTTTTTGAATATGACCAAGCAATTTGCCGGGAATGTTAACCAGGTGTCCCATCAAATCAACGCGGTAGTGATGGGGCTGGCCGGGGCGCAGCGTATTTTTGATCTGATCGATGAGCCGCCGGAACTTGATGACGGCTATGTAACGCTGGTGAACGCAAAGGAGGAAAACGGCCAACTGATAGAATGCGCCGAGCGGACCGGGCTTTGGGCCTGGAAACATCCGCACCAGGCAGACGGTACCGTCACCTATACCAGACTGGCCGGCGATGTGAGGCTGTTTGATGTGGATTTTTGCTACGAACCGGATAAGCCCGTACTGCATGATATCACTCTTTACGCGGAGCCCGGTCAAAAAGTAGCGTTTGTCGGCGCCACCGGCGCAGGAAAAACGACGATTACCAATCTGCTGAATCGTTTCTATGATATTGCTGACGGAAAAATCCGCTATGACGGCATCAACATCAACAAAATCAAAAAAAGCGATTTGCGGCGGTCCTTGGGCATCGTGCTGCAGGATACCAATTTGTTCACGGGAACCGTACTGGATAACATTCGCTATGGCAAACTGGATGCAACGGATGAGGAATGCATTCAGGCAGCCCAATTGGCCGGCGCTCACGACTATATTACCCGCCTCCCAGAAGGATACCAAACCATGCTAACCGGGAATGGCAGCAACCTTTCCCAGGGACAGCGCCAGCTTCTTGCTATCAGCCGCGCAGCGGTAGCGGATCCGCCCGTTATGATTTTAGATGAGGCGACCTCTTCTATCGATACCCGGACGGAAGCCATCGTTCAACGGGGCATGGACGCTCTTATGAAGGGCAGGACGGTGTTTGTGATCGCACACCGGCTGTCTACGGTAAAAAATTCCGATGTGATCATGGTAATGGATCATGGACGTATCATAGAACGGGGAAATCATGAGAAGCTTCTGGAGGAGAAGGGAAAATATTATCAGCTCTACACCGGGGCTTTTGAACTGGAGTAATGTGGGAGGCAGCGCAGGCCGGGTTTCCTAGAACAAAGAAAAAACGAATGGGGTTCAAGAAATTTTGTGTGATCGATTCCCAAGCAGCTTCCGTTTTCGGGCTTCGGGCGGTACAAGCATCAAAAAGCATCAGGGCAGACGCCGCTTTTCTGGGGATCAGCGGCGTTCGGTCCCGCAGGGCCCACGCGTCGAGTCTTTTGCGGAAGCAGAAATCAAAAGGCGAGGCCAGCAGCAAACAGCAAGTTGTATTGGCGGATCATAGTAAACTTTATTCCAACGCACGCTGGTTGAATAAACAAAATTGCAAAGTATTTGCGTAGTGCAGTCTGGCATATAGCAAGGCTGTTTGTGTTTTGTGCAATTTGATTGGCGAGCGTGTTTGGGAGAACAGCGAGACTGTGACATTCTGTTCTTTTTCAATGGAAAGCGCTTCTTGATCTGGCCGAAAAACGTACCGGAGAGCCAATCGGTACCAATACGCATGTGTTTTCAGGCGCTCTGGATCCGGACCGGCAAACTCAATTTGCTTGACGCCAAATGAATAAGCGGATTGTATGACGGAAAAAAGGAGTTGTTTAAGAAAGCAGAAAGTCCACGAATTGTTCCTGGAAGACGTTTCGCTCCTCCAGGAAAACCGCGTGGCCGCTGCTCTCGAAGGAGAACAAAAGGGAAGACGGGACGGCCTCGTGCAGCAATTCCGCCAGTTCAAAGGGTATGAGGGAATCCTGTCTGCCATGAAAAATACCGGTAGGCACTTGTATTTTTTCCATGTCGCCCCGGCAGTCTTCGTCGCGCATGGCACAGGTGGTCTGCAAGGTAGCGACACCGGATGCGTTCCAGGCCAAACGAAGAAACCAATTTATCATTTCCCGGCTGGGTGGGGAAACAAATAAGGATTCGCAAATCCGGCTGCAGAGAGCCGGTCTGTCTGACATAGCCAGCTCGATTCGTTCTTCTGCCTGTTCCTGCGAAATTCCGTACGGGAAATCCGGACGCTGCGTCAGACAGGGCACAGGGGCAGCCAGCAAAACCAGTTTTTTTACGCCCCAGCCGCTGTGGCGTGCCATATACCGGACCGCTGCGGCTCCGCCGGTGGAGAACCCGGCCAGAATAAATTGCTGCAATCTGCATTGCCGGACGACGGTAAGAATATCATCCGCCGCTTGATTGTAACCATAACCGGAGGCCGGTGCATCGGAATGCCCGAAGCCCCGCGGATCGAACGTAACAACCCGGTATCCGCACCGCAGAAGCAAATCAATCTGGTACTCAAATATTTCGTGCGGGAAAGGCCAGCCGGGAACCAAAACAATGGTATTCTTTGTGACAGCGTTCCAATCGTATACCGCCAGTTTTACCGTTTTGTTGGATGCGTAGAACATGGGTTTCCTCCTATTCCGCCGCACAGAAAAGGCGGCCGTTACACAGCAGCGCCGCCGAATTCTCGAAGCGGCGGGCGCCTGCTGTTATTCAACATATGCGCGGGGAGGCCGGATGGTGTCAGCCGGCCGGAGCGGTTAAGGAGAGGTGTTTCGATCTCGGGAAGAAACCGTTTTCTTCCCTCTGTCTTCCTCCGGAGAAAGATGAAACCGTTTTTTATAAGCCCGGTAGAAGGAAGAGTAATCCTGAAATCCGCATTGTTCGCTTGCTTTGCCCGGCGCGGCGCCTTGCTGGATCAGATGCTGAGCCTGCATCAGCCGTTTGATCAGAATGTAATTCCAGAGCGTCGATCCGGTGGCATTGCGGAACTGACGAGTTAATTGGGATTTGCTGAAATGGAAGCGTTCACTCAAAGCCGATAGAGACAAATCTTCGTATAGATGCTCGTTGACGTAACGTACCAAAGTCAGCGCAACACTTTGCTCCTGTGGCGCCTCTTCTTGCTTTGTTGTGCGGGACGCTTCCCGAAGAGCCGCCAGAACGGGAAGAAGATGGGCAATCACCAGGAGGTCCGTGGGACCGTCTTCCGCCGCGATTTGAAAAATTTGGGAAAAATTATCGTAGACCAGATCGGAAGCAAATCGTGCCGGTGTGTAGAGATTATTCTGTCCCAGAGGATGCTCTTCAAAGGCCCGCAGCAGTTCTCGGCCCGAATCGATTTTGTCTAAAAAAGCAGGCCAAAAATGAAGTACCATCCGTTCGTAGGGACGGTCCTCCAAGATACGCAGCTTATGGCTTTCCGACGGCCGGGTGAGGAGCAGGGATCCCTTGTCCAAAGGGTATACGGTACCTTCTACCAGGAAAGAAACACGCCCGCTCAAATAGTATAAAATCTCATAGCAATTGTGAGTGTGCATTGCGAATTCCTGATCCAATGGGTGTTCGGTATACGTATGATGCAGCTGGAACAGACTGCTGCCATAATGAATATCCGTCATTCTGCCAACCGGCCTCCTCTTTTCGATCCAGTTTATCTCAATTTGTCTCTTTTTGCAATAAAGAATAATAAAAAATACAATTGATTTGTATTTTGTTTCTGGTATGCTTAGCACGAAGAAAAAGAAGAGCGGCGAAAGGAGTCAAACAGAACCATGCAAGCCGAATATTTGCTTACCAGCGGAACGGCGCGCCGGCTGTACGAAGCGGTAAAGGATCTGCCGATTTTGGATTACCATTGCCATCTATCCCCGCAACAAATCTGGGAGGATCAGCCTTTTGATAACATCGGCGCCATGTGGCTGGGGGGTGACCACTATAAATGGAGGCTCATGCGCCAGGCCGGTGTGCCGGAGGAACGAATTACCGGAAGTGCCAGCGATCAGGAGAAGTTTGCCGCGTATGCCCAAACCATCGCTTCCGCAGCAGGCAATCCTCTCTATCACTGGACTAAAATGGAACTTTCTCAATATTTTCATATTGAAGAACCTTTGAATGAAACAAATTGGAAAGAAATTTGGGAAAAGGCGAATCAGGTTATCCGGGAGGAACGGCTTTCTCCGCGCAGCCTTATTCTTCGTTCCCGCGTTCGCTATCTTGCCACAACGGATGATGTGGCGGATTCTCTGGAATACCATAAAAAATTGCAACAGGATGACAGCTTTCCTGTGACGGTGGCGCCATCTTTTCGCACGGACCAAGTTCTGCAGATTACCAGGCCGGATTATGTGTCGTACGTTTCCCGGCTATCGGTTGTTTCGAAAGTGGATATTTGTGATTTGGACAGTCTTTTGCATGCCCTGCTCTGCCGCCTTGATGTGTTTCAGCAGGAAGGCTGCCGGTTCACCGATGTGGGAATCCCTGTTTTTCCTAGGTTTGTGGGAAGCAAACAGGCTGCCGCGGAAGCCTTTGCCAAAGCGCTGCGGAAAGAACCTTTAACGGAAGAGGAATATCACGCGTTTTTGGGATACCTGTACGTTTTCCTGGGATGCGAATATCGCCGTCGCGGATTGGTGATGCAATGGCACCTAGCGGTGGCCCGCAATGTGAACACCGGCCTGTTTCAGCAGTTAGGCCCGGATTGCGGGGCGGATACCGTTGGCGACCTCATAAGCGGAACGGCTGTAGCCAGAATCCTGGATGCGATCTGTCAAGCGGGCGGTACGCCGGAAACCGTTCTTTATTCGCTGAATCCGGTGATGCATGCTCAATTGGCTTCTATCGCCGGTTCCTTCGAGCACGTACGCTGCGGTGCCGCCTGGTGGTTTTGTGACCACAAGCGGGGAATCGAGGAGGTGCTTTGCACTGTGGCGGAGACGGGATACCTGGGCAGCTTTTTGGGTATGCTGACGGACAGCCGCAGCTTTTTATCCTATGCTCGGCACGACTATTTCCGCCGGATCCTTTGCAGCCTGATCGGGAACTGGATTGACAGCGGCGAGTTTGAAGGCGACGGTGAGGAACTGGCCGGAAGGCTATCGTATCACAACATTCGCAGTCTGATTGAGAACGATACGGTACAGAAGAATATTACATAGGGGGCAGGCGTATGCGATACGGACTTTGCGGGTCCTATGCGGATTTGGAACGGTTTAACCGAGCGGGCTATGATTTCTGGGAAGGCAGCCTATATGGATTGTTTGCTTTGCCGGAAGCCGATTTTCGGACTGCGCGGCAGGCAGTGGAAGCCACAGGGCTGCGCTGCGAGGCGGTAAATGGTTTTTTTGACGCCCAAACGCAGCGGATCGTGGGAGGACAGGCGATGACTCTTGGGGCAATCCGGGAGTACGTTTCCCGGGCGCTGGAACGGGCGGCGTTGCTGGGCTGCCGGGTTGCCGTCTTAGGCAGCGGACGTTCCCGCCGTGTACCGGAAGGCTTTGATCCGGTTACCGCCGGCAAGCAATTCAAAGAGGTTCTTTGGGTAGCGGGGGAAGAGGGAGGAAAACGAGAGATCGATATTGCGATAGAACCGCTGAACCGACAGGAGACAAATTTGGTGAACACGGTGGAGGATGCTTTGCTCCTGTGCCGGGAATTGCAACATCCGCGCGTCAGGCTGCTGGCGGATTTGTATCATATGGTACAAAATAGAGAGACCTGGGATTCTTTGATCCGGGCGGGCAACGCTTTGGCCCATGTACATGTCTGCGATCCGGCAGCCCGGGATTTTGTGCGCGTTCAGGGAAGCTATGATTACACTCCTTTCCGGAACGCACTTCGGCAAAACGGATATCGGGGCAGGATCAGCATAGAGGCTTTGTGGAAGCAGCGGGATGAGGAATTGGCGGAAGGTCTGGCGGCTCTTGAGAAAAATTTTCCCACGGACGAGGCCAAACGGTCCAACCAATAGAGGGCTACATTGCTTTATATAATATAAAAAGAAAAGGATGGGAAAGGAATATGGATAAAATAAAATTGGGCATCTTGGGAGTCGGAAACATGGGAACCGGTCACATCAATAACATTCTGGCCGGAAAATGCCCTGAGGTAGCGTTTACGGCGGCGGCGGATATCGATCCGGCCCGGCTGGATTGGGTAAGAGAGAAAACCGGCGGTCGGGCGGCTTGCTTTGCTACGGCGGAGGAAATGATGGACAGCGGCCTGATTGAGGCGGTTCTGATTGCGGTTCCTCATTACGATCATCCTACGTACGCTATAGAAGCGTTTCGGCGCGGCCTCCATGTTTTGGTGGAAAAGCCGGCGGGCGTGTACACCAAACAGGTTCGGGAAATGAACGAAGCGGCGGAACGCTCCGGCTGTGTATTCGGTATGATGTTCAATCAACGTACTGACCACATTTTCCGCAAGATGCGGGAATTGGTGAAGAGCGGAGCGTTAGGCCAAATCCGCCGTACCAACTGGATTATTACCAATTGGTATCGTCCGCAGGCCTATTACGATTCCGGTGCGTGGCGGGCCACCTGGAGAGGAGAAGGAGGCGGTGTCCTGCTCAACCAGTGTCCGCACAATCTGGATCTGTGGCAATGGATTTGCGGCATGCCGGTGAAGGTGGCAGCGCATCTGCATTTTGGCAAATGGCACGATATCGAAGTGGAAGACGATGTAACCGCCTATGTGGAATATGAGAACGGCGCCACCGGCGTATTCGTTACCAGCACCGGCGACGCGCCGGGAACAAACCGTTTTGAAATCACGCTGGACAAAGGAAAGTTAGTGGCTGAGAATGGGAAATTGACCCTTTGGGAATTGGATCAGCCAGAACCGGAATTCACCCGGAACAACAAAATCGCGTTCTGCGCCCCGGGAGTAACCTGTAAAGAAATAGAAACCGATGGTAAATCCGAGCAGCATGTAGGCATTTTAAACTCGTTTGCTGCGGCCGTGCTGCGGGGTGAACCCCTCTTGGCGGAAGGGTGGGAAGGCATTTATGGACTGACTCTTTCCAATGCCATGCACTTATCCGCTTGGCTGGGCAAAGAAATTGTCTTGCCCTTGGATGAGGAATTGTATTACAATGAGCTCATGAAACGGGTGGCGGGTTCCAGAAGGAAAGAGAATGTCCAGTCGGTGGTCTCGGATACATCGGGAAGCTACAACACAGGAAAATAAGGCAGGGATGCATATGACCTCCATTCGGATAGGAATCATTGGCTTTGGCAACATGGGTTCGGCTCATGCCAAATGCATAGAAGAAGGCAAGATAATCGGAATGACCTTAGGCGCGATCTGTGATACCGCCCCCGGACAGCGGGAACAGGCAAGAAGGCGGCATCCTTTGACTCCTGTGTACGAGTCGGCCGGCGCGCTGCTGCAAAGCGGGAGCTGCGACGCGGTTCTTATCGCCACGCCTCACTATTTCCATCCGCCCATCGCCTGCGAGGCGTTCCGGATGGGGCAGCATGTTTTGACGGAAAAACCGGCAGGAGTGGAGGCATCTCAAGTCCGGAAGATGATCGGCGCTGCCAGGTCTTCGGGGAAAGCGTTCGGGATCATGTTCAATCAACGGACCAATCCGCTGTTCCGCCGCGCACGGGAAATTGTCCAAAGCGGACGGCTGGGAAAACGGAAACGGCTGGTATGGATCATTACCAACTGGTACCGCACCCAAAGTTATTACGATTCCGGCTCTTGGCGGGCGACCTGGGCCGGGGAGGGCGGCGGCGTACTGCTCAATCAGGCGCCGCATAATTTGGATTTGTGGCAATGGATCTTTGGTATGCCGGTTAGGCTGCGGTCCTGCTGCACCGTTGGGAAATATCATCGGATCGAGGTGGAAGACGATGCTGCCATTTACGCGGAGTACGAGGATGGCGCTTCCGCTGCCTTTCTGACGTCTACCGGAGAATATCCGGGCACCAATCGGTTGGAGATTTCCGGAGACCTGGGTAAACTGGTGCTGGAGGAAGGGAAGTTAAAATGGTGGCGGCTGACAGAGCCGGAACGGAGCTTTTGCTATACGGCACAAGAAGGATTTTACCAGCCGGATGTGCAATACGAGGAAAGGATACCGGAAGAGCCGGAGACGGCCCACGCGGGGATTCTCCAGAATTTTGCCAACCATATTTTATTTGGGGAAGAATTGATTGCTCCGGGAGAAGAAGGCTTGAATGAATTATCTTTGTCCAACGCCGCCTATCTGTCTTCCTGGACCGACGGCTGGGTTCCCGTTCCCTGCAGTGAGGCCGACTTTGAAGAACAGCTTCGCCGTCGGGCAGTTGGGTCGGTTTCTCACGGGGCGGGCGGAAAGGCATTGTCCGGAGATGGTTATTCGTCCCGGTGGCAGGTAAATTGGTGATGTTGTTTGGAACGGCAACGAAAAAACGATCCGCAGCCGGATGATGCTCAAGGAGCCTGCTTCTGGTAGCCGCTGGGACTTTGTCCGGTTCTTTTTTTAAAAATTCTGCTGAAATACAAGGAATCTGTGTAGCCGACGGTTTCTCCCACCTCGCGGATACTCAGATTGGTCTGGGTCAGCAGTTCACAAGCTCGCCGGATTCGCAGGGAAATGAGATACTCCAACGGGGAGAGCCCGGTTGCCTCGTGAAACAGGGTGCGATACCGGCTGACGCTCAAATGCTCCAGATCGGCCAGCTGTTCCACCCGGATATCCTCGTCAAAATGTTTGTGAATGTATTCCACCGATAGGAACAGTTTCTTTCCCAGTAAATATTTACTTTCCGGCTGACTCACACGGCTCCGGCTGAAATCAATCAGCAACGAGGAAAGCTTTGATGCGGCGGAATCATCGAAGCAGGTATCCCGTAAGAGGAATTCTCGGAAGAGCTCTTCGAAATGAGTTAGAAGACGTTCCCGGATTCCCACCTCGATCAGCGTTTTGTTAAAAATTTGGCAGTTCTGCAGCAGCGCAGGAACATAATATCCGCTGAAATGCGCCCAATAGTACCGAACTTCTTTCTTTCCTGCATTGGTGTAGTGGTATTCCGTATCCGGATAATAAATCAGGAATTCGCCGGGCCGCATATCCTGTATCGTTCCATCGATCCATACTTTCATATGACCGCCAACCAAATATTGCAGATAATAATCCTTCCGGCTGGTCTGCGCCACAAATTGATGGGGAAGAACAAGGCTGCCGGCGCAGTTAACCTGTAAATACCGATCTTTTACCGCTATGTTGTTTTCCGTTCCGTCGATGGAACGGTAGTAATATTGTGTTTCCATGTCCGACTTCTCCTTCAAACGGATTTTTTCTCTCAAAAACAAGCGATTTATCCATGAAAAATAGTCATCTGCTGTATGGCTCCGCGGATGAGTCCAGTATACACTAATGCCAAGTAAGAAGCAATTCCGATAAAGGAGGTTTTTACAATGAAAAAATCGCTGAATGCTTGGTCGGTAGCGTCGGAAACGGGGTTCGCCCAGCTGTTTCGGCAGGTAAAAAAGGCCGGTTTTGACGGGGTGGAATTGAACCTGGACGGAGAGGGCGGGTCTTGCCATTCGCTGACCATGCAAAGCGGTCCGGCGCTGTTTCAGGAAATTCGCCACTATAGCCAGGAAGAGGGATTGCCGGTAGTCAGCATTTCTACTTCCCTCCACGCCGGTCAGCTGGGGTCACCGGATGCCGCTGTCCGGGAGAAGGGAAAGGACATCATTAAAAAGCAATTGGAATGTGCAGCTGCGCTGGGGGCGGACGGCATTTTGGTTGTTCCCGGCGGAATGAGCGGGACCGTTACGTTGCGGGAAGCCTATGAGAACTCACGGCAGTCTCTTTGGGAGCTGCTGACGGATGTGAAATCGGCCGGTATTTTTGTTGGCGTGGAAAACGTTTGGAACGGTTTTTTTACCTCGCCATACGATATGTGCCGGTTTGTGGACGACCTGAATTGCAGTCTTGTGGGAGCGTATTTTGATGTGGGGAATGTGGTGGCTTTTTCCTGGCCGGAATATTGGATCGAACTACTGGGAAGACGCATCGGCAAGATACATGTGAAGGATTTCAAACGAAGCAATGGGCTGAATTGCGGCGGAGAGTTTGTGGATCTGCTACAGGGAGACGTTAACTGGCCGATGGTGGTTTCCTGTCTGGATCAGGCAGGGTTCGATCAATATTTGACGGCGGAAGTGTTCCCGGGGAAATCCTACGAGCGGATGGAAGACTTTTATCGGGAAGCCGCAGGACAGCTGGATCAAATTATCGCGTTATCCAAGAAAGGGGAGTAAGGACATGAAAAAATTGGCAATGATTGGATGCGGCGGGATTGGCGGGTATCATTTGAGTCATTTTCTGCAATTTCGGGATCTGGTGGAACTGGCGGGATTTTGTGATTTGATACCCGAGAGAGCGGAACAATTTGTTCAGCAGGCCGGCAGTGGCAGAGCTTTTGTGGATTACCGGGAACTGTATGACACAGTACGGCCGGACATGGTGTTTCTTTGTGTTCCGCCTACCCAGCATGGCGATATAGAACGGGAGACCATCCGGCGGAACATTCCGTTTTTTGTGGAAAAGCCTGTGGCACTGTCCCTGGATTTGGCTAAGGAAATTCGGGACGCAGTAAGAGAAGCCGGCTTGATTACCGCGTCCGGGTTTCAATGCCGTTACAGCAATCTGAACGGCCCGGCGGAAACGTTTTTGAAGAAAAATCAAGTGGTTTTTATCGATTGTACCCGCATCGGCGGCGTTCCGGAAGTGGATTGGTGGAAAAAACGGAAAACCTCGGGGGGACAAATCGTGGAGCAGACCATTCACCAATTTGACATCGTTCGGTACCTGTTCGGCGAACCGGATACCGTTTTTACTTTTGGTACAAGAGGTTTTGTAACGGGCATCGACGGATACGATACGGAAGACCTTTCTACCACGGTAGTCCGTTTCCAAAATGGGGCGCTGGCGACTTTTTCTACCGGCTGCTACGCTACCGAGGGCGCGTCCTTCGATAGTAAAATTACGTTTAGCGCCAAAGACAAGAGGGCGGATCTGCGCATCCTTGACCGGCTTGAAATCTACGGAGCCAAAGCCGCGCAGGGGGAAAACGACGGACTGATTGTGAAAGGCGATGGGGCGCTGTCAAAGGACAGTGAGAAACAGGTGTTTTATCAAGAAGGGGATCCGGGCGTATTGTGCGATAGGACTTTTATCGAAGCGGTGTTGTCGGGCGATTCGTCCGCTATTCGTTCTCCCTACGAAGATGCGGTGCGCTCCATGGCCTTTACCTTGGCATGCAATCAGTCCCTGGATTCCGGCGAACCGGTGAAAGTGGATTGGTCGTAATTGGTTTCGTGCTAACAAACAAATGGGCGCCGGCGATGATGTGCTCCCCGTCAAGAGGACAGTGAAAAAATATAAAATTTTCCCGGCCAGCAACACGGCTGGCCGCTTTTTATGCAGCGAGACAGAACTCGTGCTTTTCCATCGGTGTCAGCACACCTAAGTTGCGCTGCACTCTCATGGTATTGTAATAAAAGATGTATTGTTCAATCATCTGGACAAGTTCCTGCTTGCTGGTAAAACGTCTGCCGTAATAGCGTTCTCGCTTCAGGATGCCCCAGAACCCTTCCATTGGACCATTGTCAATGCGGTGGGCCACACGGGACATACTCTGCGTCATTCCAGCCTGTACGAGTTTGTAGTGGAACGCTCTGTTTGTGTATTGGAAACCTCTATCACTGTGGAACAGAGGATGGGCCTCCGGGTTTGCCTCAACAGCTATCTGGATTATCCAAATGGATTTTTTCAATCTTGTCGGTCAACTGCTCATTCTCCATTGCTCTGTGACTCAGCTTTCCGGACGCCCATTTGTAGTAAGCAGAACGGGCTGCATGGAGCATTTCACAGGCTGCTTCGCTCTTGCTGATTGTTCCTCCAAGATAAGCCCGTATGATTTCAACTTTTTCTTCTAAACTTAGTTTTTGCTTTTGTGGCATAACAATGCTCCCTCCATGTTTGACAGTGTTTTTTTCACTGTCTCTCATAGTGGGAGCATATCAGTTTTTTTCCAATACATTATAAAATACTTTTTGAAATACTTGTCTTCTTGTTTGATAAAAAAGAGCGTCCTTTTCTGGAGGTTATTTTCTGGAGGTTATGGGTGCGGCTGCTGGTTGCGCGCTTTTCAAGTCGATTTTTCGCCGTTTTGTTTGCGTTTGCCTTGCTAGAGTTCTTCGTCAAGAGCGTTTTGCCCATTTTGTCCCGGGCGGGTTTTCCCGAGCACGCCTCGTTTCACTTCCCAAAAAAATTTTTTCAGCGGCATTTTAAACCGGACAATAGTTGTCCGGTTTCACTGTTATGCTTGTTCTGTCCTCCCGAAAAAGAGGATAGCAACATAGCAAAGGAGGCGGTTCCATTGAGGGGTTAAAACGAAAGGGCGGGTCGCT